>JACCDK010979477.1_pt1 | contig 39980 bp, 32 predicted proteins | sample 7445871 | NCBI WGS metagenome assembly JACCDK01 (sample SAMN15323436, study PRJNA562643) | freshwater metagenome | isolation source: river surface water | place: USA:Blue River Watershed | collected 2017-08-15 | reverse complement strand
TCCGAAAATCGTTAAGAGATAGTTGATTTTTACCAACTGTCCGAACAACAACATTTCAGGCAAATAAGTGTAATTCAACAACCAAACACCCGTAAAAATAAAGATGGCTCTAAATACTAGTGCACCAATAACACCCCAAAACAAGACTTTATGTTGGGCTTCTTTGGCCACATTGAAATAACCAAAAACCAAAATAAAAACGAATAAATTATCAACAGAAAGCGCTTTTTCGATCCAATAGGCACCTTGGAATTGCATGAATTTTTCGGCCCCCATGTAGTAATAAATGATGCCGCTAAATGCCATCGCTAAGGAAATCCAAACCGCCGACCAAATAGCAGCCTCCCGATTGGAAACTACATGTCCTTTTTTGTTTAAAACCCCTAAATCCAACACTAACATTGCGATAATGGTAAGGGTAAAAGCAGTAATAATACCTGGATGATCAATCAGATTATCGATGGCAACTGTTTTTAGAGACAGCATGTGTTAGTTTAATTTGTCGGTTAATTTTTTGAAAACAGCTTTTGCTTCTTTGTTTTCATATAGTATTTGATAAACGGCATCAATAATAGGCGTATCAGCACCGTATTCTTGATTTAATTTGTAGGCACTTTTTACCGCATAATATCCTTCGGCCACCATACTCATTTCCATTTGAGCCGATTTAACGGTATAGCCTTTTCCAATCATGTTGCCAAACATTCTATTTCGAGAAAACACAGAATATCCAGTCACCAATAAATCGCCTAAATAAGCCGAATTATTAATATTTCGTTTCATTTTATGCACTTTACGAATGAATTTTTTCATTTCGCGTATCCCATTACTCATCAATACCGCTTGAAAGTTATCGCCATAACCTAAACCATGAGCCATTCCGGCGGCAATAGCATAAATGTTTTTAAGTACGGCTGCATATTCGGTCCCAATAATGTCATCAGTTGTTTTGGTTTTGATGTAATGCGAACTTAAATTTTGGGCGACATATTTGGCTTTTTTCCGGTCACTACAAGCGATCGTTAAGTACGATAAACGTTCCATAGCCACTTCTTCTGCGTGACATGGCCCTGTGATAACCCCAATGTTTTCAAAAGTTATATTGTATTGGGTATGAAAATGTTCGCCTACAATTAAGCTCGATTCAGGCACAATTCCTTTAATCGCTGAAAAGATAATTTTCCCTTCCAAACTTTCAGTCAAACTTTCTAATTCTTTGCTTAAAAACGCAGAAGGCACCACAAAAATGACATAATCGGCATAAGCAACTGCTTCGTTGATATCGTTGGTAAGTTTTAATTTATTAGTATCAAACGCAACCGAACTCAAATAATTGGGATTGTGTTTTTGATGTTTTAAATGCTCTATTGCATAGGTGCTTCGCATATACCAAGCAATTTCTTCTTGATTTTCACACAGCATTTTTGCAATTGCAGTAGCCCAACTTCCTCCTCCTATGACTGCAAATTTTGGCTTTTTTTCCATTGGTTTTTTTGTTTAGAAAATCAAAAATAATGAATTAAAAAGGATTTACAAAAAACGAACCAAGGACAACACCATTAATAACTCATTTCTACAATGCTTTTTACCTTGTCTAAGGTGATGTTTTGCTTTTCACCTAATGCTTTCCATCCTCTTTCTTCGAAACGGTTGACAATGAAGTCAGCCGTTTTTTCGTAATTTTCTGTGTTTTCCGATAATTTGGTTTTCATGCCCATTTTATGAAAGAAATCCACCGTTTTTTCAATCGCTTTTTCGGCAATTTCTTCAGTTGAATTACCTTGAATGTTCCAAACCCGTTGGCCGTATTGTGCTAATTTGTCTTTTTTAGTATCAAACATGACACGGTATAAATTGGGGCCAATGATAGCTAACGTTCGTGCATGGTCAATTTCGTATAAAGCGGTTAATTCATGACCAATCATGTGCGTTGCCCAATCGGAAGGAACTCCTTTTTGAATCAAACCGTTTAAGGCCATAGTAGCACTCCAAACAAAGTTGGAAGCCAATTTATAATCGCTTGGATTTTCTACTACATCCGGTCCAATTTCAATGAGTGTTTGTAATATACTTTCGGAAATTCGATCCTGTAATAATGCATCGTGCGTATACGTCAAGTATTGCTCCATCACGTGTGTGAACGCATCCACCACGCCGTTTTGCAATTGTCTTTTGGGTAGCGAAGTAATAACTGTTGGATCCACAATTGAAAAAACAGGAAACAAAGCACTTCCGCCCAAGGTTAATTTTTCTTGCGTAGCTTCAATCGTAACCACAGCACCCGAGTTCATTTCAGAACCTGTTGCGGGTAAGGTTAAAACCGTTCCAAAAGGAATGACTTTGGAAACATCTTTGAACAAAATGCGTTTTTTCAAAATTTCGACGGCATCTCCTTCAAAATTAACCGCTGCCGAAATAAATTTCACACCATCAATCACGCTTCCACCACCCACAGCTAAGATGAAACCAATTTTTTCAGTACGAATAATTTCTACAGCTTTCATCAAAGTTTCAAAACGTGGATTCGGTTCGATGCCACCAAATTCGACAATATCGCGATTCGGTAAAGCTGCTTTGACTTGGTCGTAAACGCCATTTTTGAAGATACTTCCGCCACCATAAGCGATGAGAATTTTAGTATTTGAAGGAACTAAATCAGTTAGTTTTTCCATTTGTCCTTTTCCAAAGACATAGTTTACCGGATTGTATAATTCGAAGTTTAGCATAATAGTTGTCTTGATTGAATTTAGTTCAACAGTTTGACAAAGTTACACAATACGATTGGGAACGAATGGTAAAGGAATGTTAATCTATTTCTTATAAAAATTATTATGCTCCACATATTCCCAAACTTTATTAGGGAACATCGGAACTACATTTTTACCGTTTTTAATGCTTTCGCGAATGAAGGTGGAAGACAATTCAATTACGGGAGCACCCACGCGGTGAATTTTTTCATGATTGATAAATTGGGCGTCTATCTTACCTGAATTCACACGTGGATACACATAAATATCATGATTTTGCAAAATGACTTCGTAGTTTTTCCACTTGTGGAGCGAGTTCAAATTGTCTTCGCCCATGAGTAAAGAAAATTCATGTTTAGGATATTTTTCTTGTAAATGCGCTAAGGTATTTACGGTATAATTGGGTTGTGGCAACTTGAATTCAATATCCGAAGGTTGGATTTTTGGATAATCTTCCGTCGCCAAATGCACCATATGTAACCGATGGTAATCATCTAACAAGGTGTTTTTTTGTTTGTGTGGATTGTGCGGTGTAACGACCGTCCAAATCTGGTCCAAATCGGTGTTTTCAGCCATGTGATTGGCAATAATTAAATGCCCAATATGTATGGGGTTAAACGTTCCGAAATACAATCCGATTTTCATTTGTTTGGGTTTTGGGTTCTGGGTTCATCTGCGCAATTTTACCGATGACCTTTTACCTGTTTACTAATAAAATCTTTCACCAATTGGTATGCATCTTCTTTAGCTACCTCTAAATCATAATTTTTAATGATGGTGTCAAATTGGGGAGCTGTTGCTAATTCTACAGATGCTTTGGCAATACGCATGTTAATTTTATCTTCGCTTTCGGTTGAGCGTTCTTTAAGTCGACGTTTTAACTCATCTACACTTGGGGGTTTCACAAAAACAGCTAAGGTTTCGTTTGGAAATTTGCTTTTTATACGCAATCCTCCAGCGACGTCAATATCAAAAATTACGTGTTTTCCTAGGGCCCAAATGCGTTCTACTTCGGTTTTCAAAGTACCATAGAAATTGTCGGTGTATACTTCTTCCCATTCCACGAAATCTTCGGCTTTAATGTGCTTTTTGAATTCGTCCCAAGAGATGAAATAATAATCTTTCCCATCAACTTCTTCGCCACGAGGTTCGCGCGTGGTACACGAAATTGAAAATTCTAAATTCAAATCGGGTTGGGCTAATAAATGTCGTACTATAGTGGTTTTTCCTGAACCTGATGGCGCAGAGAATACTAATAATTTTCCTTTAGTCATTGTGTTGTTTATTTTTTAAAGGCAATTCACCAAAAGTCATTGTGAATTGTTTATCTTCTTTTCTAAATTTTATAGGTAATTCTCCGTTTTTTTCTAATCCCCAATCCTCAAGCATATCACCATTAACAAATATAATAGCGACATTTAAATCAGATTTTTTTTTCAAATCTAGTAACCAATTTAGTTCTTCCTCAAGTTTTTTCTTAGATCCTGAATATTTGTTCCAATTTTGAAAAATGTAATAATCAGCTTTTGGTAATTCTTCTTTGTCAATTTTCTTGCCGTTAACATCAATAATTTTTTCTATGTATGAACTTAAATTTAAGTCGGAACTATCTTTACAAGTAAAATAGTTTTGATTAAAGTTTTTGAATGCGTTTTGCATTTGAATACCACCGCATTCTTCTGTTCCTTGATAACAATATTTTTCACCTGTCGAACTATTAAAAAGTAATATTTCAGAATTTAAGCCTAAAACGATATTATTTAAAATATCCATTTTATTGCCAACTTCATTTACAGTCATAAAATACGTTTTTTGACTTGGCAAAACATCAGCAAAAAAAGATAAAAGTTCTTCTTTTTCCTCTACTTTCGGATTTTTAAATCCTGCTAGTGTTTTTATTGCTGTTCCACAAGAAGAAAGCGTTACAAGTAATAATAAAGAATAAAATGGAGTTTTTGTCATTGTGTTGTTATTTTTGCCTCGGATTAAAGGATTATAACGATTTTAATCCGTGAAAATTTGTGTAATCTGTGGCTTAAACTATAAAACGTTTAAAACTTGCTCCTTAATCTTTTCCAATTCGTCTTTCATCATCACCACCAATTTTTGCATTTCGGTATGGTTGGATTTAGATCCCATGGTGTTGATTTCTCTTCCCATTTCTTGGGTAATGAAACCTAATTTTCTTCCGTTAGCTTCCGTTCCATTCAACGTTTCTAAGAAATAGTTCAAATGGTTGCCCAAACGCACTTTTTCTTCGGTAATATCGTATTTTTCTAAATAAAAAATCAATTCTTGTTCGAAACGATTTTCATCAACATTCACTTTTAATTCGTCTAAAGCGGTACGTAAACGTGTTTTTACTGTCTCCACACGTTCTGCATCGTATGAAACGGCTTCGTTCATTAAATTATTGATGTTAGCTATTCTTAATTGAAATTCTTTTTCTAATGAAGCCCCTTCGTCTTTTCTAAAATTAGCGATGTTTTCCAAGGCTTCATCAATTACGGTTTGAATTTTTTTCCATTCCGTTGTGTCGATTTCGTCACGCTCGGTTTTTAAGGCATCTGGCATACGAACGGCCATCTTTAGTAATTCCGTTTCATCTGCTGTTGGAATTACAGCTCTCATTTGGTTGATGTACCCTTTTACAATCGGTACATTGATTTTTGAAGTGGTCTCTTCTCCAGTAACTTCCACATAAAGCGAAAAATCCACTTTTCCACGTTCTAAGCGTTGTGAAATTTGATTGCGCAAGCCCAATTCCATTTCCCGAAAAACAGAGGGCATACGTGTATTTAAGTCTAAACCTTTACTGTTTAGCGATTTGATTTCTACGGTAATTTTTTTGGTGGGTAATTGCAAAGAAGCTTTCCCAAAACCCGTCATGGAGTGTATCATAATTTTCTAAAAATGTCCTCAAAGATAAGAAAAGTTCTTAGTAAATAGTAATGAGTGAAAAGTGATCAGTCTTTTCAAAAAGGCTAGTGGCTAATTACTTGTTACTAGTAACTTTTTTCTGCGTTACCAAATAAACCCCGACAAATATCAACACCGCCGAAATCAATTTCACGACACTCAAATCGTCTTTTCCCAAACTAACGGCGAAAATGGTGGCAAAAAGGGGTTGTAAATAAATAAAAACGGCAACCGTTGTGGGTTTTAATTCCCGCATGGAAATCAGATTTAGCAAATACGTTAAAAAGGTTGAAAACACGACTACAAAACCAATTTTCCAAAAAATAGCAGTGGGTAAATTAGCAAAATCTATAGCTTGAAATTCGCCCCAACCAAAAGGCAGTACCATCAAAAACCCGAAGGTATAAATCCATTTCACGAAAGTAAATGCGTTGTATTTATCCATTAATTTTTTTACAATAATGAGGTAAAATGCATAGGAAACCGCATTGACAAATACCAATAAATTTCCCAACGAGGCATTGGGTGCATTAGCCATCGATTTTCCATATAAAATTAACGTTATGGTTCCGGCTAAGCCTAAAATGATGCCCAATACTTTTCGGTTTTCCATGCGTTCTTTGATTATGAATGCCGATAAAACAAGCACAATCATTGGAGTGGTCACCATCAATACGGCACCCATTATGGGTGATGTGTAGCTCAATCCTTTAAAGAAAGTTAGCATGTTCAAGGCAACGCCAAACAAGGCTGCCGCGATTATTCTAGGAAAATCGGCTTTGGCAATTTTTTCTTTGGGACCAAATAGGGAAAGCAACCAAAATAACATCACCGATCCGCCTACACGCATCACAATAAACCCAAAGGCATCGACATATTTGGGCATAACATCCTTAGCAATAGTAAAGGTTACACCGTAAATGATGGAAACTAAGGTAGCGGCAAATAAGGCCCAACTTCTTTTAGACACTTTGAAGAGCTTTGGTTAATTTAAGCACATTGGGTTGCGTATTCCCGATAAATATTTCATCGTTATAAAGAACAACAGGCCGACTCAAAAACGTGTAATGTTCTAAAAGATATTTTTTATAATCGGCTTCGGATAAATTTTTATCTTTTAAACCCAACGATTTATACAACTGGGCTTTTTTGCTAAACAGCGCTTCGTAACTTCCTGAAAGTTGGTACATTTCATCCAAATCACTTTCCGAAAGAGGATTTTGACGGATATCTATAAACGTTAATCGATTGGCATTAGGCAGCGATTTGATGATTTTTCGACAGGTATCGCACGAAGCCAAATAGTATATTTTGTTCATTTTGAATTTTTTTCATTAGCAGCCACAAAAATACAGCCTTTTGAATTCTAAAAATCAGTAATTTTGTAAAAAAACACATCGGAATGAAATTCAATACTAAAACCATACATGGTGGTCAACATCATGAAAAAATAACAGGAGCCGTTATGCCTCCTGTATTTCAAACCTCAACTTATGTACAAACAAGTCCCGGCAAACCTGTAGGAGATTACGAATACAGTAGAGCAGCTAACCCAACAAGAACGGCTTTAGAAGAGGCGTTAGCCAGTATCGAAAACGGCGCAAGAGGCTTGGCTTTTTCTTCGGGATTAGCGGCAACAGATTGCTTGTTACGCATGTTCAAAGCGGGAGATGAGATCATTGCAATGGACGATTTGTACGGAGGAACATATCGATTATTTACCCGATTGTATAAAGATAGTGGTATCAAATTTCATTTTGTAGACATGAATGATTTGGATAAATTCCAATCGTTGATCAATGAAAATACCAAATTGGTTTGGGTGGAAACACCTACCAATCCATTAATGAAATTAGCTGATATTGCTGCCATTGCACAAATTACCAAAAAGCACAACATCTTATTTGCAGTGGATAATACATTTGCTACACCTTATTTACAAAAACCGTTGGATTTAGGAGCTGATATTGTAATGCATTCGGCTACAAAATATTTAAGCGGACATTCCGATGTGATTGCGGGCGCTTTAATTATCAAAGACAAAACATTGGGAGAAGAATTGCATTTCAAACAATTTGCAACAGGCGCTACCTTAGGACCAATGGATTCTTTTTTGGTGTTACGAGGAATCAAAACCTTGCATTTGCGCGTGCAACGTCATTGTGAGAATGGGGAAAAAGTAGCCGCTTATTTAGACAATCATCCTTTAGTGGAACGTGTATATTATCCTGGTCTAGCTTCGCATCCGTTTCATGAAATTGCTAAAAAGCAAATGAATGGTTTTGGCGGAATGGTTACGTTCACGTTCAAATCGGGAAAAAAGGAAGACGCCATTAAATTCTTAGAAAATCTAAAAGTATTTACATTGGCAGAATCATTAGGAGGGGTAGAATCATTAGCCAATCATCCGGCATTGATGACGCATGCGTCCATTCCAGAAGACAAACGAAAAGAAGTGGGGATTTCCGATGATTTAGTGCGTTTAAGTGTGGGAGTGGAAGATATTGAAGATTTAATTCAAGATTTAGAACAAGCGTTTAAAGGTTAAACCTAGCAAATGGACTAAGAATAGTTAGGAGAACCAATAGCTTTTTCGGCTTCTTTTTTAATAATTCAGAAATACTTGTATATTTGTCCGCCTAACGCAAACGTTTTCATTGACACATAAAATAGAAAGTTATAGCCCCATGATGAAGAAAAAAATAAATGATTTTATGGCGCAAGTTGAAGCCAAAAATCCTAATGAACCCGAATTTATTCAAGCGGTAAGAGAATTTGCTGAAACCGTAATTCCCTTTATTGCAGATAACAAAAAATACGACGGAAAAAATTTATTGTTGCGCATTGCTGAGCCCGAAAGAGCGATAATTTTTAGAGTGCCTTGGGTAGATGACGCTGGAGAAATCCAAGTAAACAGAGGGTTTAGAATTCAAATGAATTCAGCTATCGGTCCTTACAAAGGAGGTATTCGTTTTCACAATACTGTAAACTTATCGGTATTGAAATTTTTGGCTTTCGAACAAGTTTTCAAAAACAGTTTAACCACATTACCTATGGGTGGTGGTAAAGGAGGCTCAGACTTTGATCCACAAGGAAAATCCGATGCAGAAGTAATGCGTTTTTGTCAATCCTTTATGACGGAATTATGTCGTCATATCGGTCCTGATTTAGATGTTCCTGCAGGAGATATAGGCGTGGGCGCTCGAGAAATTGGCTATATGTTTGGTCAATACAAGCGTATTCGAAATGAATTTACAGGAGTACTAACTGGAAAAGGATTGGCCTATGGAGGTTCTTTAATTCGTCCGGAAGCCACAGGATACGGAGTGGTGTATTTCACCGAACAAATGCTTAAAACCAGAGGAGAAAAAATTGCAGGTAAAACGGTAGCTATTTCAGGTTTTGGAAATGTAGCTTGGGGAGTTGCCTTAAAAATTAATGAATTGGGCGGAAAATTAGTGACCATTTCAGGTCCTGATGGCTATATTTATGATGCCGACGGAATTTCTGGTGATAAAATTGAATTTATGTTAGACATGCGAGCTAGTGGCGACAATAGAGTCGAAGCGTATGTTGAAAAATATCCAAAGGCTGTTTTTCATAAAGGAAAAAGTCCTTGGGAAGCAAAAGTAGACATCGCAATTCCATGTGCTACTCAAAATGAATTGACGGAAGCGGATGCTAAAAAATTAATTGAAAATGGGGTGATGTGTGTTACTGAGGCGGCAAACATGCCGTGTACTTTAGACGCGATCAAACAATTTTTAGATGCTAAAGTATTATTCGCCCCTGGGAAAGCGGCAAATGCTGGTGGAGTTGCTGCCTCTGGATTAGAAATGACACAAAACTCAATTCGTTTAAACTGGACCAGTGAAGAAGTAGACATGCGTCTAAAAGATATTATGGTAGGCATTCACAGCCAATGTAAAACGTATGGAACCGATCCAGATGGTTATGTGAACTATGTTAAAGGCGCCAACATCGCTGGTTTTGTTAAAGTAGCCGATGCCATGCTAGCACAAGGAGTTGTATAATCCATTCCATAAAAATAGATCAGCGCTTTCATTCATTTGAAGGCGCTTTTTTTTGCGGTTATATCAAAATTGAAATTCATTCGTTTATAGTATATTTGTAATAAATAATTCGAATGAAGCAATCGGTTTACTTTTTTGTTTTTTTTCTTTCACATGTCTTGTTTTCCCAATCAAACAATCAATTGTGGAAAGGCTATTTTTCATACAATGAAATTGTAGATGTAACCGCGGGTTCAGGATTAGTATTAGCAGCGACTCAAAATTCCGTTTTTTCCCAAACAACAGTTGCATCTGAAACTACGATTCACAATTCCATTACAGGCTTTAAACCCGAATCCATTACCGCCGTTCATTATTCAGCAACCACACGTAAAATTTTTGCAGGTAATGCCAATGGCTTACTTTTGGTCATTCAACCTGATGGATCGGTGACGACCAAAGTTGACATTATCAACGAAGTACCCGTAGCCCCCAATAAAAAGAAAATTAATGATTTGTATGAGTACAATGGTCGGGTATACTTGGCTACCGATTATGGAATTTCAGTAGTTGACGCTACTACTTTAGAGTTCATTAGTACCTATTTTATTGGAACTGCCGGCGAAGAAACAGCAGTGATGCAAACCACAGTTTTAGGCAACGAGATATATGCGGTTACCCGCGATTTTGGTATTCGAAAAGCAATAGTTTCCAATTCCAACCTGTTTGATTTCAATCAATGGCAAACGTTTACAACTGGATCTTGGACGGGAATTGTGACGTTCAACAATCAATTAATTGCCATGAATGCCGATGCCAAAACGTATAAATTCAATGGGAGTCTACCGCAGGTTATCTTCAATCAAACTCAAGCCGGATTAAAATTAAAAACCAATGGTTCCGAATTAATCATTACCACATTGAATCATGTATTTGTCTTAAATCAAGCCTTTTCGCAACGCGCAAATATTACTTCCATTCCAGATTTTTCGGTAACATTTACTGCAGCAACCGTTGTGGGAAATAAAATATATGTGGGGACTAAAAAAGATGGTTTATTCGCTACCAACTTAACGAATCCAACTGTTTTTGAAAATTTATCTCCGAATGGTCCGCTTCAAAATTATATTTTTCGCGTAAAAAAAGCCCCAAATTTATTGTGGACCGTCTATGGCGATTATACTTTTGATTACAATCCGTTTCCGCTAGACGAATTGGGGATCAGTAATTACGATGCAAATTTAGGTTGGAAAACCATCCCATATTCCGATGTATTGGAAGCAAAGTGTTTGTCGGATATTGCCATAAATCCATTAAACCCTACTAATGTTTTTTTTAGCTCTTATTTTTCTGGCGTATTAGAATTAACCGGAGAAACCCCTTTTCTTCACAATCAATCCAATTCAGGTCCAAACGGTTTAGAACCTTTTACACCTCAAACATGGGTATTAAATAACAGCCCCGCATTTGATAAAAACGGAAATTTATGGGTTACCAATCGAGGTACTGATAAGGCTTTAAAAGTACTTCGCGCTTCCAATCAATGGCAATCTTATGACATTGGGGATTACATCACCAATGGAAGGTTTGCTCCTATGGCTATTGATAAAAATGAAACCAAATGGCTCCCTACTCGAGACGATGGGGTCATCGCTTTTAACGACACGCAAAGCAACAAAACATTAGTCATTAACACCGAAAGCGGATTGCCTTCTACCAATGTGTTGTGTGTGGCTGTAGACAAACGCAACCAACTTTGGATTGGAACTGCAGCAGGTCTTCGTGTTTTATCTAGTGTGAATCAATTTCTTCAAAGAGAGGAACTCAATGTATCCAGTATTATTATTCAAGAAGGTGATTTGGCTCAAGAGTTGTTTTACCAACAATTGATAGTAGATATTGCTGTAGATGGTGCGAATCAAAAATGGGTTGCTATAGAAAATGGTGGTGTTTTCTTGGTTTCAGCTGATGGCCAACAAACTATTCATCGCTTTGATGCGACCAACTCGCCGCTGCCAAGCAATACGGTAAATGATATAGAAATTGATGGGGTTTCTGGCGAAGTGTTTTTTGCTACCGATAAAGGCATGGTTTCTTTTTTAGGAACGTCAACCCAGCCAAGCGATGATTTAGCCGATGTGTATGCCTATCCAAATCCGGTTCGCCCTGGTTTTTCGGGAACGGTAAAAATTAGCGGATTAACCGATAAAGCTACTGTCAAAATTACCGATATCGAAGGAAATTTAGTGCATGAAACTACTACGGCAGGAGGTACAATTGAATGGGATACTACCGCCTTTGGGAAATACAAAGTGGCATCGGGCGTTTACATGATCTTTGTTTCTTCAGAAGACGGATTACAGACTACCGTAAAAAAAGTAATGATAATTCGATAAGGATGATAGACAAAAATGCGTTTGATTTTCTGAGACTATTTTTTGCCATATCCATTTTTTTTTGTCATTTGGCCGAATTGTCAACGCATCAAGACCTTCAGTTTTTGTTGTCTATCTTCAGTGCAAGTATTGCGGTAAAATCGTTTTTTGTTATCAGCGGCTTCTTAATTGCTAAGAGTTATACAAAAACTACTTCGATAAAGCAGTATTTTATTAAACGAGCCAAACGCATACTACCAGCTTATGTTTTTGTCATACTACTCTCAACGGTTGTGTTGTTTTTTGTTTCTAATCTTTCAGTTCACCATTATTTCACGAATCCTGCAACCTTTCGGTATGTGGGCTGGAATTTGGTTTTCATGAATTTCATGCAACCGTGTTTGCCCGGCGTTTTTGAACACAACTTTATAGGCGCAGTAAATGGGGCTTTGTGGACGTTAAAAATTGAGGAAGGTTTTTATCTTTTAATCCCTTTACTATTCTATTTTTTTGACAAAATAAAAAATAAAACAGCAGTGCTCATTTTACTCTATTGCTGTTCTATTGTTTATTTTCAGTTGTTTACTGAGTATTACCATCTTCCCATACTGGCAAAACAATTGCCGGGCTACCTGTCTTATTTTTCGGTAGGAATGTTGTTGTATTTTAATTTTCAAACCCTACAAAAATTCAATAAGCAGTTATTGTTTGGCGCTATTTTGCTTTTTTTAGGCATGCTCTATCAGTACAATGGGTATCTTTTTCCGTTGAGTCTAGGATTGCTTGTAATATTGTTGGCCTATAATTTGCCTTTTTTGAATAATTTTGGGAAGTATGGGGATTTTACCTATGGCATTTATATTTTTCATTTTCCAATCATTCAAGTATTCACCCACTTCGGACTATTTGAACAATACAACCCATTTTTGGTGAGTGCAATCATTGGAATCGTAACCTTACTGATGGCTTTATTTTCTTGGTTTTTTATTGAGGTGCAATTTTTAGACAGATACAAAAACAAAGCCATCGCATGCAAGTAAAAACCAAAGCTATCGTTCTATCTTCTTTAAAATATCAAGAAAAAAGCTTGATCGTCAAATGCTTTACCGAAAGTGATGGGCTTAAAAGTTATTTTGTTCCAAGTGCCTATTCGGCTAAGAAAGCAAATCAAAAAATTGCTTATTTTCAACCCTTAACGCTTTTAGAAATTGAAGCCAATCATAAGAATAAAGGGACGTTAGAGCATTTTAAAGAAATTCGTTTGGCCCACAGTTATTATACGATTACTACCGATATTGTTAAAAGCACACTCGTCATTTTTCTTTCCGAAATTTTACACCACGCCATCAAAGAAGAAGAAGAAAACCAAAATTTATTTTCTTTTTTGGAAACCGCTTTGTTGTGGTTAGATACCCACGATGAGGTCACTAATTTTCACTTGATTTTGATGACCGAAGTCACGAAATATTTAGGATTTTATCCCGACGATTCTGAAATTGATTATCCGTTTTTTGACAGCAAAGAAGGCTATTTTACGCCCTTTCAAAACATGCATACACTCAGCGATCATGAAACGCATTTGTTCAAACGATTATTGCATTTAAAATTTGATGCCGATCAAAAAGTGTTCGCCGGTTTGGAACGCCAAATACTCCTCAAAATCCTTTTGGATTACTACACGTTACACTTAGACGGTTTTAAAAAACCAAAATCGCTAGAAGTGCTCAAAGAAGTTTTTTCGTAACCGACAACTTTTGCCTTATACCTTTTGCCTTTTACCTTTAAATCATTACTTTCGCAAATTGATTTAAGTAAGCGACAAAATGAGTACAAAATTTACTGAATACAAAGGACTTGACTTGCCCACAGTGGCATCCGAAGTTCTTGATTTTTGGAAAAAAAACAACATCTTTGAACAATCCGTAACGTCTCGTGAAGGCGCTACGCCATATGTGTTTTTTGAAGGGCCACCCTCTGCCAATGGATTGCCTGGAATTCACCACGTAATGGCGCGTGCGATTAAAGATATATTTTGTCGTTATAAAACTCAAAAAGGCTACCAAGTTAAACGTAAAGCGGGTTGGGACACACACGGCTTGCCGGTTGAATTGGGTACTGAAAAGGAGTTAGGCATCACCAAAGAAGATATCGGAAAAACCATTTCGGTGACGGAATACAACGAAGCGTGTAAAAAAACCGTCATGCGTTATACCGATGTATGGAACGACTTGACCGAAAAAATGGGCTACTGGGTAGATATGGAAGATCCATATGTGACCTACAAATCCAAATACATGGAAACGGTTTGGTGGTTGCTCAAACAAATTTATAACAAAGATTTATTATATAAAGGCTACACCATTCAGCCCTATTCTCCAAAAGCAGGAACCGGTTTGTCTTCACACGAAGTAAATCAGCCAGGATCGTACCGTGATGTAACGGATACTACAATAGTTGCTCAGTTTAAAACGAAAGAGGATACCTTACCCAATTTTTTTCAGGGATTTGGCACGGTTCATTTTTTAGCATGGACAACTACACCTTGGACGTTGCCATCAAACACAGCCTTGACAGTTGGACCAAAAATCGATTATGTTTTAGTTAAAACGTTCAATCAATATACTTTTGAACCTGTAAACGTGGTTTTGGCTAAAAATTTAGTAGGAAAACAATTCGCTGGAAAATATTTTGTAGCCGAATCGGAGACTGATTTTACCCAATTTAAATCGGAAGACAAAAAGATCCCTTACCAAATTTTAGCAGAAGCAAAAGGTGCAGATTTAGTCGGAATTCGTTACGAACAGTTGATGCCATTGGCCTTACCATATCAACATCCTGAAAATGCCTTTAGAGTTATTTCTGGTGATTTTGTTACTACAGAAGATGGAACTGGAATAGTGCACACTGCTCCTACATTTGGAGCAGACGATGCAAAAGTGGCAGCAGCAGCAACACCAGAGGTACCGCCCCTGTTAGTGCTGGACGACAACGGAAATCCGGTACCCTTAGTTGATTTACAAGGAAAATTTGTTTCGGGGTTAGGCGAGTTGTCGGGTAAATATGTTAAAAATGAATATTACAACGAAGGCGAAGCGCCAGAACGTTCCGCAGATGTAGATATTGCGATCCAACTAAAAGAAGAAAACAAAGCCTTTAAGGTTGAAAAATACGTACACAGTTATCCGCATTGTTGGAGAACCGACAAACCGATTTTGTACTATCCCCTAGATTCATGGTTCATCAAAGTAACCGAAATCAAAGATAGAATGTTCGATTTAAACGAAACCATCAATTGGAAGCCAAAAGCAACCGGAGAAGGTCGTTTTGGGAATTGGTTGAAAAACGCCAACGATTGGAACTTATCACGTTCGCGATATTGGGGTATTCCATTGCCTATTTGGAGAACAGAAGATGGAACGGAAGAACTGTTAGTAGGTTCAGTGGAAGAATTGTACAACGAAATTGAAAAAGCGATTGCTGCTGGTTTCCAATCTGAAAACCCATACAAAGGTTTTAAAAGTGGCGACATGAGTGAAGCCAATTACGATTTGGTGGATTTGCACAAAAACGTTGTAGACACTATCGTTTTAGTTTCGCCATCTGGAAAACCCATGAAACGCGAATCGGACTTGATTGACGTTTGGTTTGATTCTGGGGCAATGCCATATGCACAATGGCATTATCCATTTGAAAACAAAGAATTAATCGAGGAAAACAAAGCCTTCCCAGCCGATTTCATTGCGGAAGGAGTGGACCAAACCCGAGGATGGTTTTATACCTTACACGCTATAGGTACATTAGTTTTTGATAAAATTGCCTATAAAAATGTAGTTTCGAACGGACTGGTATTGGACAAAAACGGACAAAAAATGTCGAAACGTTTAGGAAATGCCGTAGATCCATTTACTACTTTGGCAGAATATGGACCCGATGCAACGCGTTGGTATATGATTGCCAATGCCAATCCTTGGGATAATTTAAAATTTGACATTGAAGGTGTAGCCGAAGTTCGGAGAAAGTTCTTTGGGACACTATACAATACCTATTCGTTCTTTGCTTTGTATGCAAATATCGATGGTTTTACCTATAGTGAAGCAGAAATTCCTATAACAGAACGACCAGAAATTGACCGTTGGATCTTGTCGGAATTGCATACGTTAATTCAAGAAGTTGATGAAGCTTATGCCGATTATGAACCTACCAAAGCAGCACGAGCTATTTCCGATTTTGTACAAGAAAACTTAAGCAATTGGTACGTTCGTTTGTGCAGAAGAAGATTCTGGAAAGGCGAATATGCACAAGATAAGATTGCAGCCTATCAAACGCTATATACTTGTTTGGTAACGGTTTCAAAATTAGGAGCCCCTATTGCGCCCTTTTTTATGGACCAACTTTACAAAGATTTAACGGTAGCAACATCCTCAGAAAATTTTGACAGCGTACATTTGGCACAATTCCCCGTATCAGTTGAAAACTTTGTTGATAAATCGTTGGAAAGCAAAATGTTAAAGGCTCAAACCGTTTCTTCCTTAGTATTATCCCTTCGAAAAAAGGAAATGATTAAGGTGCGCCAACCCTTGCAAAAGGTTATGATTCCGGTACTTGACGCCATTCAACGTGCTGAAATCGAGGCAGTTTCAGACCTGATAAAAGCGGAGGTAAACGTAAAAGAAGTGGTGTTGTTAGATGATGCTTCCGGGATATTAGTGAAGCAAATTAAGCCCAATTTTAAAACACTAGGACCTCGTTTTGGAAAAGATATGGGATTGATTTCCAATAAGATACAGTGTTTTACACCCGCAGAAATTGCAAAATTAGAACGCGATAATGAATTGGAAGTAGATATTGCTGGAAAAAGCATAATTTTAACACTTGCCGATGTGGAAATTTCTTCACAAGATATTGAAGGATGGTTAGTGGCCAATGCAAACGGAATTACGGTAGCGTTAGACATTACCATTTCGGATGAACTGCGCAAAGAAGGGATTGCTAGAGAGTTGGTTAATCGGATTCAAAACATTAGAAAGGATTCTGGATTTGAAGTTACGGATAAAATTGTGGTTAAAATGGAAAAAAATGCACAATTAGAAGAAGCAGTAGCGGCAAACTTGATGTACATTAAGTCGGAAACATTAACAGAAACTTTAGTATTTGAAGATACAATAGCATCGGGAATCGAAATTGAATTTGATGACATCAAAACCAACATATTCATTTCAAAATAATAAATGAGAACAAAATAAAGTGTAATATAAAAATTGAAAGTATGATAGAGGAGCAAATGCGATATTCTGACGCAGACTTAGCAGAATTCAAAGCCTTAATTCAGGCTAAATTAGAAAAAGCAAAAGGGGATTTAGAATTGATAAAGAGTGCCTACATGAACGATTTAAATAATGGGACAGATGATACATCGCCTACATTTAAAGCATTTGAAGAAGGTAGCGAAACCATGAGTAAGGAAGCCAATTCACAATTGGCCATTCGCCAAGAAAAATTCATTAGAGATTTAAAAAATGCCTTGATTCGTATCGAAAACAAAACGTACGGATTGTGTAAAGTAACGGGTAAATTAATTAGCAAAGAGCGTTTAAAAATCGTTCCCCATGCCACCATGAGTATCGAAGCAAAAAATTTGCAACGTTAATCTTTTTACAAAATTTTACTAACGCTCCGTTTGGAGCGTTTTTTATTTAATAAAAACCACTATTTTTGCTTAAAAATTTTGCAAATGTCTTTAAAGAAAGCCTATATACTCATTGTTAGTATTTTACTCATCGATCAAATTTCGAAACTCTATGTGAAAACCCACTTTTTCATCAATGAAGAAGTGAAAGTATTTGATTGGTTTCGAATTCACTTTATCGAAAATGAAGGCATGGCTTGGGGAGCAGAAATTCCGGGAGAATATGGAAAATTATTTTTAACCCTTTTTAGAATTATTGCCGTTGGTGGAATTGCATGGTGGTTATGGGATTCTGTAAAAAAGCAGGCTTCAAATTTTCTTATTGTAGCCATAGCTTTAATTTTTACAGGCGCTTTAGGAAACATTATCGATTCGGTTTTTTATGGCGTTATTTTTAACGATAGTTACCATCAAGTAGCCACAGCTTTTGCAGAACAACCCTATGGTTCTTGGTTTCATGGCGAAGTAGTGGATATGTTTTATTTCCCCATTTGGGAAGGAAACTTACCTTCTTGGTTGCCTGTTTGGGGGGGCAAACACTTTACTTTTTTCAATGCCATTTTCAATGTAGCTGATTTTGCGATTTCAACAGGGGTTGGAATTTTACTTGTTTTCAACAAAAGAGCATTTGCTCATGCAGATAAAAAGGAAGAAGTTGTTACTGAAGCAAATTAAAATTCGATAATTTCATCCGGCGTTACACAGAAATCCAATTTTACATCATTTGCTGAAACATCCTCAAATTTTTCTTCGGGAGGAAAGAAAGACAACCCAATTTTAATAGTCTCTGGGCTGCATTTGTTTAAAAAAGCATCGTAAAATCCTTTGCCATACCCTACACGATTCCCTTGTTTATCGTAAGCTAAAAGCGGTACAAAAACCACATTAATTTTAGCAACCGGCACTTCTATTCCATCCATTGGTTCTGGAATATTGTAACCGTTCTTTTTGATTTTGGTAGAATCTGTTAGCAAATAATGGGTCATTTCTACAGTTGAAAAATCACTTTTTGAGAGTACCGTTTCCTTGTCTTTGCCGGCTAAAATTTGCAAAATATATTCGGTATTGATTTCTTTTTGTTCTTCAATCGTTAAAAACAGATGGTAATATAATTTGTCCCAAATGTCCATGCGCAACAATTGGTTCGCTATCGCCAAACTTTTGTTTTCGATTTCTTCTTGCGATAACTTTTCCCTTTCAGCTTTTGCTTTTTGTCGTAGGTATTTTTTATTCATTTTCAAGTGAGGTTGAAATGTGAAATATTGCATCGCCTTGATAAATAATGGGGGCATCGTTTACATTAATAATGTAACCTGCGTGTGGCGCTTTTACTTTGTGCTCTACCTTTCCATACGGGTCTGAAATAGTTGCTAAGATTTCTCCTTTTTTTACAAAGCTGCCAATAGTAGTTAATCCGTGAAACATACCCGAATATTTGGCTCTAATCCAATTTGATTTTTCAATGTAGATGGAATTTTGTTGGGGATCACTCACTTTCTTTTTGGGGTGTAGCATCCCCAAATGGTGTAAAAAGCGCTTCGTACCCTCCAAAGCTTCTTGTGTAATTTTTTCGTTAATATCCAATGATTTTCCACCTTCAAACAACAACATTTTGACATTTAATTTATCGCAGGAATTCCGAAAGGATCCCGAGATATTTTTTGAATATAAGGTAAATGGGGCATTAAATACGTCTGATAATTCTTTTAATTCTGGGTTTTCGGGCACAATTCTAATTTGTGGGGCGTTAAATCGACTGGCGCCACCTGCATGAAAATCAATCGCATAGTCAACATGCGGCATAATTTCTTTTAAAATATAATAGGCAAATCGACTGGCTAATGAACCCGTTTTACTCCCTGGAAAAACCCTGTTTAAATCGCGACCATCCGGAAATTCGCGAGTTTGGTTAACAAAGCCAAAAATATTAATAATTGGAATACAAATGATGGTACCACATTTTGGCTTATTTATTTTTTGGACAATGAGCTGCCGCACAATTTCAGTACCATTGATTTCATCGCCATGCAAACAGGCCGAAAACAATACCGTTGGACCATCAATTTTTGAACGTTCCACAATGATTGGAATTTTCAACTTAGTCATGGTGTGTAACTTTGCAATCTCCATGTTGATGGTTTTGCTCTCTCCGGCTAAAATGGTTTCTTTTAGAATCCTAAGTGGTTTTGTGGCAGTCATTGGATGAAATCTAATGTGCTAAAATTACAAAAAGTTCTAGCATTAGAGCAAGAACCTGTTTAAATATCACTATTTTTAGACATCAAACAGCAAAAACAAAACAATTAGACGAATCTATGTGCTTTCATCTTGCTGCTAGCGCTTAAAAAAGTTTAAGAATTCAAAAACAAATCGCCTATCTTTGTTCTTTACTCTTTGTTCTTCACCCATGCAAACACCTTTAGAGCTTCAAATCCAAACACTCCCTAGTAATCCTGGGGTGTATCAGTATTTTGATAAGGAGGGAAAAATTTTATATGTTGGCAAAGCAAAAAACCTAAAAAAAAGAGTACAGTCCTATTTTACCAAAAACCATGATAATTACAAAACGACGGTATTGGTAAAAAAAATTGTAAGTATCAAGCATATTGTCGTTCCTACCGAATCGGATGCATTGTTGCTTGAAAACAATTTGATAAAAAAGTTACAACCGCGTTATAATGTAATGCTTCGCGATGATAAAACATATCCGTGGATTTGCATCAAAAACGAACGATTTCCTCGTATTTTTTCTACCCGAAAAATGATCAAAGATGGTTCCGAGTATTACGGGCCTTATACCAGTTTTAAAACAGTTCACACCCTTTTGGACATGATAACGGCTCTATATCCGTTGCGCACTTGTACGTATGATTTGTCCAAAGCCAATATTGATGCTGGGAAATATAAAGTCTGTTTGGAATACCACATCGGCAACTGTAAAGGACCTTGTGAATCCCATGAAACTTTTGAAAATTACCAACAACAAGTTGAAAAAATTCGTCAAATTTTAAAGGGGAATTTCAAAGAAAGTTTGAAAGATTTTAAAAGTACCATGACCGATTTGGCCCAGCAATTGCAGTTTGAAGCCGCTCAAAAGATCAAAGAAAAAATAGACGTCTTAGAAAATTATCAATCGCGATCAACCATTGTCAATCCTAAAATATCCAACATCGATGTGTTTTCTATTGTAGCTGATGAGACAATGGCGTATGTTAACTTTTTACAAATTTCGCACGGCGCTATTGTGCGTTCGCACACCTTAGATATCAAGAAAAAACTAGATGAAAGCAATGAAGATTTGTTGGCACTAGCTGTGGTAGAATTGCGCGAACGATTTCAGTTGAATGCAAAAGAGGTAATAGTACCTTTTCCTATCGATTTGGGAGAAAAAATTAAAGTGACTGTCCCACAATTGGGCGATAAAAAACAAATTTTGGACTTGTCCGAACGCAATGCAAAATATTATCGATTGGAGCAGTTAAAGCAAATTCAGATTGTGGATCCAGAACGACACACCCTTCGTATCATGGCCCAAATGCAAAAAGATTTAAGATTATCAACAGAACCGCGACATATTGAATGTTTTGATAATTCCAACATTCAAGGAACAAATCCAGTGTCGGCTTGTGTGGTTTTTAAAGATGGAAAACCCAGTAAAAAAGATTACCGTCATTTTAATATTAAAACAGTAGAAGGACCTAATGATTTTGCCTCCATGGAAGAAGTTGTGTACCGACGCTATAAACGCATGTTGGATGAAAATCAGCCGTTGCCACAATTAATTATAATAGATGGCGGTAAAGGCCAATTGTCTTCTGCTTTAAAAAGTATTGACGAATTGGGTTTGCGCGGAAAAATAGCCATAATTGGCATTGCAAAACGTCTCGAAGAATTATATTATCCAGGCGATTCGGCGCCTTTGTATTTGGATAAAAAATCAGAAACACTTAAAGTAATTCAATATTTGCGGAATGAGGCCCATCGATTTGGCATCACACACCACCGCGATCAACGGAGTAAATCGGCACTAACTAACAGTCTAGAGTCCATTCCTGGAATTGGAGAAAAGACTATGATTACTTTGATGAAACACTTTAAAAGCGTAAAAAGATTACAATTGGCTTCTGTTGAATCAATTGCTGAAGTAGTTGGGCTTTCAAAAGCCAAAAAAATTTCCGACTTTTACAAGAATAATTAGGAATGATGTATAAGCACCTTTTAAGGATCGGCCTGTTGTTGTTTTTCCAAATGAGCTTTGGACAAGAAGGCTCGCGGCCAAAAGTTGGCTTGGTATTGAGCGGAGGCGGTGCAAAAGGTTTGGCACATATTGGGGTATTAAAAACCCTTGATTCCTTAAACATAAAAGTCGATTATATTGCCGGAACAAGCATGGGAGCTGTGGTGGGTGGTTTGTATGCCGCAGGCTATAGTGCAAAGGAATTGGATTCTATTTTTTCTGCAATAGATGTTAATGCTTTGCTGCAAGATTATACGCCACGGGAATCAAAATCCTTTTATGAAAAACGGAACGATGAAATTTATGCGTTGACCTTACCGTTTACTAATTTTAAATTAGGACTCCCTTCGGGTTTATCAAAAGGCTTATACAATTATAATTTAATTTCTAGACTCACAAAGCACGTGAGTCATGAGCGAGAATTCAACAAACTCCCGATTCCATTTTTATGCGTGGCTACCGATCTAGAGAATGGGGAACAAGTAGTTTTAGAGAAAGGCATTTTAGCCGAAGCCATTATTGCTAGTGGTGCAATACCCACACTTTATAATCCCATAGAAATTAACGAACGAGTTCTAATTGATGGGGGTGTAGTGAATAACTATCCTGTGGAAGAGTTGAAAAGCAGAGGCATGGATTTCATCATCGGGGTTGATGTACAAGAAGGATTAAAGAACAGGGTACAATTAAAAGATGTTACCGCTGTGTTATCGCAAATTAATAATTTTTCGATGATTGAAAAAATGGATGAAAAGCGAAAGCTTACCAATATTTATATCAATCCAGATATTAAAGGATATTCGGCAGTTTCATTTGATAAAGGAATAGAAATTATTAAGAAAGGTAATGAAAGAGCTAATGCATTTTGCCCTTCGTTAATGGCCTTGAAGTACGATCAAAACAGCTATAAAAAACCCATTAAAAATGATTCTATTGCAATTACTGATATTGCCTCAAATAAACTAGATAATTATACTCGTGCTTACATTTTAGGAAAATTAAAAATTAAAAAAAATACGACCATTACCCACCTTGAATTGGAAAAAGGAATTTCAAATTTAAATGCTACTCAAAATTTTAGCGCCATTTCATATTCCTTTGAAAAGATGGATAAAGGGGAGCGTTTGGTGCTTCATTTAAAAGAAAACACCACAAACACCTTTTTAAAATTTGGCTTGCATTATGATGATTTATACAAAAGCGGGGTACTCGTCAATTATACACATAAAAAAATCGTCACCAAAAATGATGTAGTTGCATTAGATGTTGTTTTAGGAGATAACTTCAGATACAATTTTGATTACTACATCGATAATGGATTTTATTGGAGTTTCGGAGTCAATTCTAAACTAAATGCTTTCAATCGAAATATTTCAACCGATTTTGAAAACGGCGTAGTTTTTACTGATTTAGGGATCAACTCGATTAATATCGACTTTACCGAATTAACCAACCAGGCTTATTTGCAGACCTTGTTTGCTCAGAAATTTTCTGTGGGTGCCGGTATTGAATTTAAGTATCTAAATATTCAATCACAAACACTTCAAAACACTACACCGGTATTTGACAGCAGTAATTATTTATCGGCTTTTGGGTATCTAAAATATGATTCGTTCAATCAAAAATATTTTCCAAGTAAAGGTTGGTCCTTTGCCGGGGAATTGAAATCCTATTTGTATTCTTCTGATTATACCCAACAATTCAAACGATTTTCAATTGCAAAAACAGAAGGCGCTATTGTTTTTGAGCCGCTAAAAAATTGTACTGTTAAATCACAAACCGAAATTGGATTTGCTATTGGTCGACGATCGATTTCATTTTTTGATTTTGTTCTTGGAGGATACGGATTTGTTCCAACAAATAACTTCAAACCGTTCTTTGGGTATAATTTTTTAAGTGTAGCCGGCGACAGTTATGTAAAACAAACCTTTACGATAGATTATCAATTTTACAAAAAACACCATCTCAATTTTGCAGGAAATTACGCAACCATTGGGAATCGTATTTTTGAACACACTTCGGGATGGTTTGAAAGCCCAAAACACTCGGGTTATGCTGTAGGCTATGGAATGGAATCTATTGTAGGGCCATTAGAAATTAAACATTCGTGGTCGCCCGAAACAGGAAATCATTTTACTTGGTTTTCGATTGGTTTTTGGTTTTAAATGTATTAAATCAATAAAAAAATTACATTTAATGCAATTTTCTGTCGTATTGTTTTTAAAAAAGTTTATTTTTGGGATTCAAATTTTAAATAATTAGTTATGTCTATTTGGAGAGTTAAACCAGTTTCTGCCTTTGAAGCAGATATGAAAAAAAGTGAATTGAAGAAAGTTCTCGGTAAATGGAGTTTGACTGCAATTGGTGTAGGAGCTATTATTGGAGGAGGAATTTTTGTATTAACAGGAACAGGAGCCTACTATCATGCAGGACCTGCCTTGGCCATCTCTTTCATCATTGCTGGTATTGCCTGTGTTTTTGCAGCACTTTGTTACTCAGAGTTTGCTTCTATTTTACCTGTTGAAGGTTCAGCTTATGCGTATGCTTATGGAACCATTGGAGAAATATTCGCTTGGATTATCGGATGGGGATTAATTTTAGAATATGCCATGGGCTCCATGACCGTTGCGGTTTCGTGGTCGGGCTATTTTAACAAACTCCTCAAAATGTTTGGGATAAAACTTCCGGACTGGCTAACTACCGATCCAGCAAGTTATACAGGTGAAGGGTTTTCAATGAATTTACCAGCTTTTTTAATTGTACTTTTTGTTATTTCAATTCTAATTAAAGGAACACAAAGTGCTGCAAAAGCGAATAATATGATTGTTATTCTTAAAGTTTCTGCCATTATATTCGTAATTATTGCGGGTGCTTTCTTTATCAACGTTGAAAATTGGACCCCATTTATTCCAGAAGCGACACAAATTATTGATAAAGAATCAACACATGAAGCATATGGTGTGGCCGGAATTGTCTCTGGAGCCGCGGCGATCTTTTTTGCTTATGTAGGTTTTGACGCCGTTTCAACCCAAGCAGGGGAGGCTAAAAACCCTAAAAAAGACGTGCCTTTTGCGATTATTGCATCCCTATTAATTTGTACCGTTTTGTATATTTTGGTTTCTTTAGTATTAACCGGAATGATGAATTATAAAGATTTTGACCCACTAGGTCAATATCCAGATGCTATTAAAGCACCTGTGGCCTACGCCTTTGATATTGCAGGACAAGCTTGGGCAGGATATATTATTACTATTGCTGCTACGGTTGGATTAATTTCAGTATTAATGGTAATGATCATGGGGCAATCGAGAATTTTCTTGGGCATGTCAAAAGATGGATTGATTCCACAAGTATTTTCAAAAATCAATCCAATTTCGGGTACCCCAAAAACGAACTTAATGATTTTAGGTGTTCTGATAGCTATTGTCGCTGCCTTTACCCCAATTAATAAGTTGGCTGACATGACCAGTTTTGGAACTTTATTTGCATTCACTATGGTTTGTATAGCCGTTTGGATTCTTAGAGTTAGACAACCTCATTTAGAAAGAACCTTCAAAGTTCCAGCACTACCAGTAATTGCGATTTGCGGGATATTAATCAACACCTATTTGATGATTAATTTGAGTACAGATGCACAAATGCTTTCTTTGGGCTGGTTGGCAATAGGTATTGTAGTGTATTTTCTATACGGCAAACGAAATGCTAAATTAGGCAAAGAAGAAAAATAAAAAATCAAGCCACTTTTATAGTGGCTTTTTTTAAATTTTTACGAAATTTGTAAGGTATGGAACCATTTTGGATCGGTTTATTGTCGCATCTTAAATTCCTCATCAAGAGAAATCCTGAATGAGTACTACATTTTTTGATTAATATGTATCGTTTTTAGTTTGCACTATAAACGTATTAACCGTAACTTTTAAACAAAAAAACTATGCCAATATATCATAAATTAGGCGAAATTCCACGCAAACGACACACTCAATTTCGCAAACCCAATGGAGATTTATATTATGAGCAATTGTTTGGAACCGTAGGTTTTGACGGCATGTCCACCAACTCCTATCACGAACAAAGGCCTACTCAAGTAAAAGAAATTAGAAAACAATACAGTGTAGCCCCAAAAATTGCAAAAACAAATAATATCCAATCTTATAAATTAAGAGGATTTGATGTGGCGCCTCAAGATGATTATCTAGAAAGCCGAAAAATTGTGTTGACCAATTCGGATTGCCACATCGTATTAGCGGCTCCACGAAAATCAACTACCGATTATTTTTATAAAAATACCGATTCGGATGAAGTAATCTTCATTCATAAAGGCACTGGAAAACTCAGAACCATGCTGGGAAATTTAGATTTTAGCTATGGTGATTACCTTGTGGTGCCCCGCGGTATGATTTATAAAATGGATTTTGATACCGAAGACAATCGTTTGTTTATAGTAGAGTCACATGCTCCTGTATACACTCCAAAACAATATAGAAATTGGTTCGGACAATTATTAGAGCATTCACCTTATTGCGAAAGAGACATTCGTCGCCCGGAAGAATTAGAAACCTATAATGAGAACGGCGATTTTATCATTAAGGTAAAAAAGAAAGATGAAATTTTTGAATTGGTCTATGCTTCGCATCCTTTTGATGTTATTGGTTACGATGGATTTAATTATCCTTACGCGTTTTCTATCCACGATTTCGAACCGATTACTGGCAGAATTCATTTACCACCACCGGTACATCAAACTTTTGAAACCAGTGCCTTTGTAATCTGTTCGTTTGTTCCAAGACTATACGACTACCATCCGTTATCTATTCCAGCGCCTTACAACCATAGTAACATTGATGCCGATGAGGTATTGTATTATGTGGATGGCGATTTTATGAGTAGAAATGATGTAAAACCCGGAAATATTTCGTTGCATCCTGCCGGAATTCCACACGGACCCCACCCAGGAGCTGCTGAACGAAGTATAGGAAAGAAAGAAACCTTAGAACTGGCAGTAATGGTAGACACCTTCAAGCCTTTAATGGTTACCGAAGAAGCAATGAATATTGCAGATGATACCTATTATCAATCTTGGTTAGAAGCATAAAGAATACACTCAACTTTTAGGTAATGCATTACCATTTTTAAAAATATTAGAATTATGGCACAAGAAATAAAATCTGTAGAATACGGATTAGAAAAAATATTTGAAGGCGCGCAAGACTTCTTGCCTTTATTGGGAACAGATTACGTAGAATTTTATGTAGGAAATGCCAAACAAGCAGCGCATTTTTACAAAACAGCTTTCGGGTTTCAATCCTTAGCCTATGCAGGATTAGAAACAGGAGTAAAAGACCGAGCGTCTTATGTATTAAAACAAGATAAAATACGTTTGGTGTTAACCACGGCTTTAAATAGTGATTCACCTATTGGAGAACACGTAAAAAAGCATGGCGATGGTGTTAAAGTAATTGCGCTATGGGTAGAAGATGCTCGTCATTCATACGCGGAAACAACCAAACGCGGTGCAACATCTTATTTTGAGCCTGTAGTTGAAAAAGATGAAAATGGAGAAGTAGTTCGTGCAGGTATTTATGGGGCTTACGGAGAAACGGTTTTCATATTTGTTGAACGTAAAAATTATAACGGCATCTTTTTACCAGGATATAGCGAATGGAAATCAGATTACAATCCGGAACCTGTTGGATTGAAATTTATTGACCACATGGTCGGAAATACGGGCTGGAATCGAATGAATGAAGCCGTAAAATGGTTTGAAGATGTTATGGGATTCGTAAACTTCCTTTCCTTCGATGACAAACAAATTACTACGGAATATTCCGCTTTAATGTCTAAAGTAATGAGCAATGGGAACGGAAGAATTAAATTCCCTATTAACGAACCGGCCGAAGGAAAAAAACGATCTCAAATTGAAGAATATTTAGATTTTTACGAAGGCGAAGGCGTGCAACATATTGCAGTAGCAACGGATGACATCTTAACAACAGTAGCTAAAATGCGAGCAAGAGGAATAGAGTTTTTAAGTACTCCGCCTCAAGCCTATTACGATGCAATTCCTGAAAGATTAAAAGATCACATGTCTAAATTTAAAGAAGATATTAATGAACTTCAAAAATTAGGCATCATGATTGATGCTGATGAGGAAGGTTATTTATTACAAATTTTTACCAAACCAGTGGAAGACCGTCCAACACTTTTCTTTGAAATTATTCAAAGAATGGGTGCTAGAGGCTTCGGTGCAGGTAACTTTAAAGCGCTTTTTGAATCTATTGAAAGAGAACAAGCATTACGAGGAACATTATAAAAACCAATTAATATTGAATAATTATTAGAATACAACGTTGTAGTAGTGTTATTTTTGATAAAAATATGTTAAAGTTTAATTTTTGCTGAGAATAACATAAAATTCATTTTACCTTTGCCAAGCAAATGTAGAGAGGTAGTTTGCTCTACAACTTGTAATAAATTTTCATAATTTATAGTTTTTGGTTGGTTAATAGCATAAAAACTCAGTCATATTTTTGACTGGGTTTTTTTGTTTTACTATTTTTGGAACAGAAATTGCGCTTTCTTTAGACTTAAATCAATATATGAAAAAAATAGCAATACTTATTGTGCTTTTTGTACTCACGAATTCGTTTGATCAAAGAGAGAATGCATATACTACTGGTGAATGGCTTAAAATGAGAATTCACTATGGTGTTGTCAATGCCGGTTATGCGACACTTGAGGTCAAAGAAGCGACCAAAAACAATAAAAAAGTACATCATGTCATCGGAAAAGGTTGGACGATAGGGATGACTAAGTTTTTCTTTAAAGTAGAAGACAATTACGAAAGCTATTTTGATAAAGAAACCGGAAAACCGTATCAATTTGTCCGAAAAATCGACGAAGGAGGCTACACCAAAAATCAAGTTGGGTATTTTAACCAAAACAAAAATACAGTATGGGTTAAAGACTACAAACACGATAAAGAAAAGACAATAGCTGTTCCAGAAGAAGTACAAGACATCGTTTCTTCCTACTATTATTTGCGAAATCATCCCAAAATTGACAAATTAAATGTGGGTGAATCCATAGCTATAGATATGTTTTTTGATGGAGAAACCACAAAATTTAAGTTAAAATTTTTAGGAAGAGAAGATATAAGCACTAAATTTGGAAAAGTTTCTTGTATGATTTTTAGACCCTATGTGCAAGCCGGAAGGGTGTTTCAAGAAGAGGAAAGCTTAACGGTTTGGGTGTCTGATGACGATAATAAAATTCCCATTCGTGTAAAAGCAAGTTTAGCCGTTGGGTCACTAAAAGCAGATATTGAAGCCTTTAAAGGCCTAAAATATTCATTTAAAATAAAAAAGTAAATAACGAATGGAAATTACCCCAAAAATCCAAGAACAACTCAATCAACTGAATGACAAGTTCACGTCGATCAATCAAAATACTTCAACACATCTTGAAGGGTTACTTTGGGCGAAACCCATTACCTATTGGGATTATATACAAACCGATGCCTTGCTTAGTTTGCAAACCCAACGCACTACTTTACCTGATGAAATGGTATTTGTCATGTACCACCAAGTGAACGAATTGTTGTTTAAAATGATTCTTTGGGAAATGGAACAGTTGTGTCATTCCGAACAACCATCGACTCCTTATTTCACCGATAAATTAGGGCGTATCAGTCGCTATTTTGACATGCTAACCACTTCTTTTGATATCATGAAAGACGGCATGGAACCCGAACAGTATTTAAAATTTAGAAATACCTTAACCCCAGCGAGCGGATTTCAATCGGCGCAGTATCGGTTCATAGAATTTTCTTCCACCGACTTGATCAACCTAATCGACAACCGTTTTAGAGCTACCATTGATAGAAATACGCCTTTCGAACATGCCTTTGAGCATTTGTATTGGCAAGCAGGAGGAAAGGATTATCATACGGGAGAAAAATCATTTTTAATTTTGGAATTCGAAAGAAAATACAAAAAACAATTCCTGGCCCACATGGAAGAATACAATACCATCAACCTGTGGCGTAAGTTCAAACAATTGCCCGAGATCGATCAACAAAATCCTACATTAATAGCCGCTATGCGCCATTATGATGTTACCGTAAATATTACATGGGTCATGGGTCATTTTAATGCAGCAAAAAAATATATAGAAAGTGTTCCTGGAAATCACGAAGCAACGGGCGGAAGTGATTGGAAAAAATACATGTTGCCAAAATACCAAAAAAGAATATTCTTCCCCGAATTATGGTCGGCTGAGGAAATTGAAAATTGGGGCGCTTAACACTATTGAAACATAATACCATTGAGATACCTAATCGCACTTGTTTTCTTTTGCTCTTTAATTACATCTTGTAATACAAAAGAGGATAAAAAAACGTCTAAAATAGCAAAAAAAGAGCCTATTATTAAAGAATATGGGTTTACTTTTAATGATTATAAAGTAATAAAAGATACCATTCGTTCGGGAGATACGTTTGGAGCACTTTTAGAAAAATATCCATTACGAGATAGTCTTACAGTACATCAAGTTACCGAAAAAGTTAAGGATTCTTTCAACGTAAGAAGAATAAAAGTAGGTAAACCATATCTTCTTTTTTTGGACAAGAAAAAACCCAATACACTGAAAGCCTTGGTGTATATCGAAGATAGAATCCAATATACCGTTATTGATTTTAGGGATTCTTTAGTGGTAGCCAACAAACAAAAACCAACTAAAATCAAACGAAGAGTGGTAGCGGCCGAAATTAACGGCTCTTTATCGGAAACGTTAAGTAATGCAGGTGTTAGTCCGGCCTTAGCACCTAAATTGGCCGGTATTTATGCTTATACTATTGACTTTTTCAAAATTCAAAAAGGAGACAAATTTGCCGTAACCATCAATGAAAAATATATGGAAGACTCTATATACATTGGTGTAGAAAGTATTGAGGCTTCGTATTTTGAACACAAAGGCAAAAAAATATTTGCATTTCCATATAAATTGAATGAAAATCAAAAGAAGGAAGACTATTATGACGAAAATGGAAAGGGACTAAAAAGTATGTTTTTAAAAGCACCATTAGACTATTTCAGAATTTCCTCTCGTTTTTCTGGACGTCGTTTTCATCCTGTTCAAATGCGCTTTAAAGCCCATAACGGTACTGATTATGCAGCACCACACGGCACGCCTATTAAAACAACTGCTTCTGGCGTTGTAGAAAAAACAGGCTATACAGCCGGAAATGGGAATTTCGTAAAAGTGCGCCATAGCAGCACCTATTCGACCCAGTATTTGCACATGTCAAGAATAACAGTGCGCAATGGACAAAGCGTATCGCAAGGACAAACCATTGGAAGAGTAGGAAGTACAGGATTGGCCACAGGACCGCATGTATGTTATCGTTTTTGGAAAAACGGCGTGCAAGTCGATCCACTGCGTTTAAAATTACCAAACACCGAACCTATGGGAAGCTCTGACAAGCAAAAATATTTACAATATATAGCACCGCTAAAAAAAGAATTAGACAATATAACCGCACTTAAATTTAAAGAATAATGGCATTATCTGCAATCAATCCTACCCAAACCGCTGCTTGGAAAAAATTACAAGCACATTTTGAAATCGTAAAAAATGTTCAAATGCAAGATTTATTTGCAAACGAACCGGCAAGAGCTGAACACATGCACCTGCAATGGAATGATTTCTTAGTAGATTATTCTAAGAATATTGTGACAAAAGAAACGATGGATTTGCTGCAAGAATTGGCCAACGATGTCCAATTGAAAGACGCAATTAAGCAATATTTTGAAGGAGACAGCATCAATCATACCGAAAACAGAGCTGTTTTGCACACGGCTTTACGTGCCAAAGAAAGCGCAACCGTATTTGTAGACGGGACGAATGTAATGCCTGAAATTTATGCGGTAAAAAATAAAATCAAGCAATTTTCAAACGAAATCATTTCAGGACAGCGAAAAGGATATACTGGCAAACCGTTCACCGATGTTGTCAATATTGGTATTGGAGGTTCCGATTTGGGTCCAGCGATGATTGTTGAAGCCTTACAATACTACAAAAACCCACTGAATGTACATTTTGTGTCCAATGTAGATGGAGATCACGTAAATGAAATTCTCAAAAAAGTAAATCCAGAGACCACACTTTTTGTTATTGTTTCCAAAACTTTTACCACACAAGAAACCTTATCCAATGCCGAAACCATTAGAAGTTGGTTTTTACAATCGGCAGCACAAGACGATGTAGCCAAGCATTTTGTAGCCGTTTCTACCAATATTCAAAAAGTAACCGATTTTGGCATCAATCCCGATAATATTTTCCCTATGTGGGATTGGGTAGGAGGCCGTTTTTCACTTTGGAGTGCTGTAGGGTTATCAATTAGCTTAGCTGTGGGTTTTGATCATTTTGATCAATTGTTGCAAGGTGCGCATGAAATGGACGAGCATTTTAAAAACGAATCATTTGAAAAAAACATACCAGTTACTTTAGCTTTATTAAGTGTATGGTACAACAATTTTTTTGGAGCGGAGAGCGAAGCCTTAATTCCGTATACCCAATATTTACAAAAATTGGCACCTTATTTACAACAAGGGATCATGGAAAGTAATGGGAAAAGTATCGGAAGAGATGGAAAACCGGTCAATTATCAGACAGGTACTATCATTTGGGGCGAACCCGGAACCAATTCGCAACACGCCTTTTTTCAGTTAATTCACCAAGGTACGAAGTTGATTCCGACCGATTTCATTGGTTATAAAGAAGCATTATACGGCAACAAAGACCACCACGATAAATTGATGTCTAATTTCTTTGCCCAAACCGAAGCCTTGTTAATGGGTAAGACAGCAGCACAAGTAACAGCCGAATTTCAAAAACAAGGTATTTCAGATGAAAAAGCAGCCTTTTTATTGCCATTTAAAGTGTTTGCCGGAAACAAACCCACAAACACACTGTTGATTGACAAATTAACACCTGCTAGTTTAGGCGCATTAGTAGCTTTGTACGAACATAAAATATTTGTACAAGGTGTCATTTGGAATATTTTTAGTTATGATCAATGGGGCGTCGAACTGGGGAAACAGTTGGCCAGCAGTATCCTGAATGAAATAGTGGACAAAGCACCGCAAGCCCACGATAGCTCGACGACTTTTTTATTAAAAAAATACACGAATTAGCGATATAATTCAGCAAGTAAAGGAGGTAATAAAAGATTATTTGAAGATCGTATCTTATTTCCTAACATTTTTTTTAGTTTTTTAATGCCAAAATGCTTTTGTTAACATTAACTTAACATTAGAATTAAAATCTTGTAGCAACTTTGCACAAAATATTTTAAAAACATAGCAAATGAAAATTTTTAAAAATGTATTACTTTTTGGGTTTTTCTTTTTGACAAGCCTAACTGTATTTTCTCAGTCTAAAGTTACAGGAACTGTAATCGATGGAGAATTAAAACAACCTTTAGCAGGCGCTAGTGTTGTTATTAAAGGAACAACAAATGGTGTTGCTACAGATTTTGACGGAAAATTTGAGCTTACAACTACTCAAAAATCAGGAGAAATTGTAATTTCTTTCTTAGGTTTTGAAACTAAAACAATTAAATTTACCGTAACTGGAGACACTACAAATGTAGGTACAGTATCAATTAGCACTAACGTGTCTGAATTAGATGACGTAGTTGTTATTGGTAAAGGAATTATGGATGTCGCTAAAGATAGAAAAACGCCAGTAGCGGTTTCTACGATTAAGGCTGCCGAAATTCAAGCAAAATTAGGAAACCAAGAGTTTCCAGAAATGTTAGCGAACACACCTTCAGTATATACTACTAAATCAGGTGGAGGTTTTGGAGATTCAAGAATTAATATTCGTGGATTTGATCAAAGAAATATCGCGGTAATGATCAACGGTATGCCGGTTAACGATATGGAAAACAGTGCTGTATATTGGTCTAACTGGGCTGGTTTATCAGATGTAACTTCTGCGATGCAAGTACAAAGAGGATTAGGTTCTTCAAAATTAGCTATTTCATCTGTTGGAGGAACTATCAATGTGGTAACTAAATCTGCTGATTTAAAACAAGGAGGTAATGTTTCTACTGGATTTGGAAATGATAATTATTTAAAAACTCAAGCTTCCTATTCAACAGGAAAAATGAAAAACGGTTTTTCAACTTCTATCTTATTAAGTAAAACTACGGGAGATGGATATGTTGATGGAACGAAGTTTGAAGGAGGAAATTATTTTGTGGCTTTAGGATATGAATTGAATGACAAACACAGTTTTCAATTTACATTTACAGGTGCTCCACAATGGCACAACCAAAGAAGTGCTGCTCCTACAATCGCACAATATGTTAGATACGGTCAAGGTGAGCCAAACATCAAATACAACTCAGATTGGGGATATTTAAACGGTCAAGAATACAGTTTTAGAACGAATTTCTACCACAAACCAATTATGTCGATCAACTGGGATTTCAAAATCAATGAAACTACAAAATTATCTACAGTACTTTATGGTTCTTGGGGCCGTGGAGGAGGAAGTAATGGTGCAGGTGCAATGAGAGGAAATCGCTTTTTTGCTGATAACTTAAGAAGACCTGACGGTTCTATCAATGTTGATTTGATTCAAGATTGGAACTCTGGTCAAACTGTAGTTATTCCTGGAACAACAGGAAATTCAACAAGAGCATTAGTTGGTGGAGCTTATCAAAATAGTGCTTCAACTTCAAATAACTTAACGAATGGTATTTCTAAAATTGCCTCTATCAACTCACACAACTGGTACGGAGGGGTAATTAATTTGAATAAAAAATTATCAGACGAATTAACTTTAGATTTTGGTTTGGATGCTAGAACATATAGAGGAATTCACTACCAAAATATTACAGATTTAATTGGAGCTACTAATTATGCTGATAATACAGATATTAACAATCCAGGTAGAGTATTAACTGCTACTTATCAAGCGAGACCTCATTTGAATCCATTCTATAGTTTGGATTACCAAGAGGCAAAAATTAACTACAACAACGACGGTTTGGTAAATTGGTACGGAGCTTTTACTCAGTTAGAGTATTCTTCTGATAAATTATCTGCTTTTGTTCAAGCTGCAGTTTCAAACCAAGGATTTAGAAGAGATGATTTCTTTAAATATTTAGAGTCAGATAAATTAGCTTCTACTGATTATGAAAATATTTTAGGAGGAAACATTAAAGGGGGTCTTAACTATAACTTTGATGAGCATTTCAACTTCTTCGCTAATTTAGGATATTATTCAAAACAACCTTTCTTTAATGCAGTGTATCCAAACAATGCTTCTATTGTGAATGAAAATTTAACTAATGAAAAAGTAATTGGTTTTGAAGAAGGTTTAGGATACCGTTCATCTGTATTTAACGCCAACTTGAATTTATACTACACCAAGTGGAAAGACAGATACCAAAGATCTGGAGATGCTGCAATTGACAATCCTGGAGGATATTATGATTTTGCTGGTATCACACAAGTACACACTGGTATTGAATTAGACATGACCGCTAAATTGGATAAATTAAAATTAAACGGGATGATCTCTATCGGAAACTGGGAATATGAAAATGATATTACTGGTAGAAGATATGATGTAAATAACAACGAAATTTCAGGGGGTACTCCTCCAACATATTTTGTTGCAGGAACTAAAGTAGGTGATGTTGCTCAATTTACAGCGAGCACAGGTGCAAGTTATGATTTTACAAAAACATTTTCTGTAGATGCAAACTATAGATATGCCGATAAATTGTATGCAAGTTTAGATCCAACAAGACAAACAACGTATGACAATAAAGGTACGTTACAATTACCATCTTATGGTTTAGTAGATGCTGGTGTTTCTTACAAATTCTTATTTGGAAAAGACAAATCAGATGCCTTAAACTTCAGATTGAACATCAACAACGTATTTGATCATATGTATATTGCTGAATCAAGAACTAATATTTTTGCTTCTGACAATATCAGTAGTACAAATCCTGCTCTAGGAACTTATGCTTCTAGAGGAAGAACTTGGAATGGTGTAGCTGATGCGAACCAAGTGTTCTTTGGATTTGGAAGAACATGGAACTTTACAGTTCGTTATAACTTCTAATACTTTTAGAAAACATATTGAACCTCTCACTCATTTTTTTGAGTGAGAGGTTTTTTTATTTATTATATTTGTAATTCACAATAAAACCATAAACTATGTACAGCACTCTTCTTTCTCTTCATTCTACTGTAGCTTATGCTGCATTAGGAGTATTGTTATTAGCAGTAATCAATGCCTTTTTTGGGTTAACTTCTAAAAGCTTATTCAAATCTAAAGACCGAAGCATTTCGTTAGTAGCATTAATGATATGTCATATCCAATTGGTAATCGGCTTGATCCTTTATTTTGTTACCCCAAAATTAGAAGCATGGTCTACTATGGGTATGAAAGTTATGGGGGATTCTGCTCTACGCACCGTTTTAGTAGAGCATCCATTTACCAATATTCTAGCCTTGATATGCATTACAATCGGTTGGTCTAAACATAAAAAGGAAGAAAGTAACAATGGTAAGTTTAAAAAAATCGCCTTGTTTTATGGCATTGGATTAGTACTTTTGTTAACTATGATTCCGTATAAACAATGGTTGGCATAAACGCACAACAAAAATCAAATCAATGAAGCAATTACGATATATAGTTCCTTTACTCGTACTCATTATAGCCATTAGTAGTTTCTCTGATACTGGTAAAAACCCGATCAGGGAAACCGCTATTGTAGATAGTATTAAAAAACATGATTCCTTAGCCATACTATTGGCAAAAAAGCAGGATTCCCTTGCTCGAATTAAAATAACGCCTTATAAAAAGAACGTGGAAGCGTCACATTATGCAGATCGATTCAATGGGAGAAGAACGGCAAGTGGAGCTCGTTTTCACAACAATAATTATACAGCAGCCCATAAAAAGTTAAAGTTTGGTACTAAAGTTAAGGTAACCAATACCGCTAATGGAAAAAGTGTGATTGTTACCATTACCGATAGAGGACCGTTTACCAAACGAAGAGAAATTGATATGGCAAAAAAGCCCTTTTTAGAAATTTCGCACAATCACGGTAGAGCACCATTGCGTGTAAATCTTGAAATTATAGAATAACCTTACGGCTGCCAATCTTTAAATGGGGTTGTACTCAAGTAGGCATTATAATAGCGTTCTTGACCCGTAACTTCATCCCCTAGCCAATTGGGTTTTTCAAACGGCTCATTTTCGGTTTTGAGTTCAATTTCCGCTACAATTAAACCCTGATTTACACCAGAAAAAACATCCACTTCAAAACAATGATTTCCCACCGGAATTTCATATCTAATTTTATCAATAACTCCGTCTTCGCACAAGAGTAATAATTGTTCAGCTTCTGAAAGAGCAATTTCTTTTTCCCATTCGAAGCGAGTGGTACCCGTTGCATTTCCTTTACCTTTTATGGTAATATAGCCTTTTGTTCCTTTGATGCGAACGCGCACTGTTCGCTCAGGGGCAGTATTCAAATAACCTTGAACAATACGATACGATGCTGTGCTTTCTATAAGAAAGGCATTGGAAGTAACTAAAAATTTACGTTCAATTTCGTTCATGAGGGTAGCTTCATCGTTAAAATAAAAGGGACTCTAGTATAGTTCTCAAATATACTATAAATTTGTAATATGCTTACGCCAAACCACCTTCGAAAAATTATTCATATCGACATGGATGCTTTTTATGCTTCTGTAGAGCAAATGGATCAACCCGACTTGCGAGGCAAACCGCTTGCAGTAGGCGGAAGCGAAATTAGAGGCGTTGTAAGCGCTGCAAGTTATGAGGCAAGAAAATACGGCGTTAGAAGTGCAATTAGCGGCATACAAGCCAAAAGATTATGTCCTGATATAATTTTTGTACCACCTCGTTTTGATCGATACAAAGAGATTTCAAAACAAATACGAAAAATTTTCTTCGAGTATACCGATTTGGTCGAGCCCTTATCTTTAGATGAAGCTTATCTAGATGTTACCGAAAATAAAAAAGGCAATCCAAGCGCTACGTTAATTGCCCAAGAAATTAGACAACGCATTTTTGAAGAAGTAGGCCTTACCGCATCGGCGGGGATATCGGTCAATAAATTTGTCGCAAAAATTGCTTCTGATTACAACAAACCCAACGGACAAAAAACGGTACATCCTGATGAAGTAGCGTCTTTTTTAGAAAAATTAGATGTCAAAAAATTCTATGGAATTGGCAAAGTGACGGCTGAAAAAATGTACCAATTGGGAATTTTTACCGGTATTGATTTAAAGCAGAAACCATTGGAATATCTAGAAAAACACTTTGGAAATAGTGGGTTGCATTATTTTCAAATTGTACGTGGCATCCATGAAAGTGCGGTAAAGCCAAATCGTAAAATCAAATCGGTGGGAGCTGAACGCACCTTCAACGAAAATTTATCTTCCGAAATTTATCTAGAAGAACGCCTACTCAACATTGCAAAGGAATTGGAAAAACGATTGAAAAAAAGTAAAATTGCCGGAAAAACCATTACCCTTAAAATTAAATATTCCGATTTTACGTTACAAACCCGAAGTAAAACATTGCCCTATTTTATTACGGATAAAGCCATTATTGCAGACGTTGCAAAAGACTTATTGTATCAAGAACGACTGCGCAACTCGGTTCGGTTGCTGGGGATTTCGATTCATAATCTAAACAATGATGTGGCCTCTAAAGTGGAATTACCTCAAAAAAGTGTTTCGGTACAATTGCGGTTTCAGTTCTAATAAAAAAAGCGACCCGAAGATCGCTTTGGTTTATTTTAATTTATGCTTATTCAATTTCAGAAACGCGCAAGGTATTGACCATTCCTTTATCAACCACTGGCATAGCGGCTAAGTTAATGAGCATGTCCCCTTTGTTTACATATTTTTTTTCAAAACATATTTTATTGATGTCATCAATGGTATCATCAGTACTCACTAATTTGTCGTAATAAAAAGCTCTAACACCCCATAAAAGGTTCAATTGCGTTAAGATCCGTTTGTTAGAAGTAAATACTAAAATATGTGATTTTGGACGCCACGCCGAAATTTGAAACGCAGTATAACCTGAGTTAGTTAAAGTAGTCACCGCTTTTGCATTGATGGCATCTGCCATAATAGCCGCATGATAACAAATGGATTTGGTAATAAAGCGATTGGTTCTAATACTAGGCGGACTCAAAGGCACTTTAATAAGTGGTGAATCTTCAACGCTTTTGATTATTCGAGTCATGGTTTCAATTACTTCAACAGGGTAATTTCCTACCGAAGTTTCACCCGATAACATTACCGCATCGGCACCGTCCATTACAGAGTTGGCAACGTCATTTACTTCAGCACGCGTTGGCGTTAAAGAAGTAATCATGGTCTCCATCATCTGAGTAGCTACAATTACTGGTATACGAGCAGTTTTTGCTCTGTGTATTAATTTTTTCTGAATTAAGGGTACTTCCTCAGCAGGAACTTCTACTCCTAAATCGCCACGAGCTACCATTAATGCGTCACAGAAAGCCACAATTTTATCGATATTTTCTACCGCTTCTGGTTTTTCAATTTTGGCTATAATTGGAATTTTATGATCCGAATGTTTGGCAATTAAGTCTTGCAATTCTTCTAAATCTTTAGGAGTTCTTACAAAAGAAAGCGCGATCCAATCTACTTTATTTTCAATAGCAAATAACGCATCTTTGATGTCTTTTTGGGTCAATGCCGGTAGCGACACTTTTGTATTGGGTAAGTTTACCCCTTTTTTTGATTTTAAAGGCCCACCTTGAACCACAACTGCTTCTACTTCTGTGTTTTTATCGGTTTTAGTTACTTCAAAAATCAATTTACCGTCGTCTAGTAAAATTCTTTCACCGGGATTAACATCCTTTGGAAATTCTTTATAATTCATGTACACACGAGAGGCGGTTCCAAG
>JACCDK011162502.1_pt1 | contig 40211 bp, 38 predicted proteins | sample 7445871 | NCBI WGS metagenome assembly JACCDK01 (sample SAMN15323436, study PRJNA562643) | freshwater metagenome | isolation source: river surface water | place: USA:Blue River Watershed | collected 2017-08-15 | reverse complement strand
TCGTCTCCAAATCCAGCTTCCGGCAGCCCCGCATGTCGCCATTGTTGCGATATTCGCGCGTTCCATTGGGCTGTACACATACAAAAACACCTTGTGCAAAGACAGGCGCCGCAAGGCAACAAAGCATGAGGCAGACAAGTAAACGGCTTTTCATGGGCAAAGAACCATGGGATGGTTAAAACAAGCTTGAGCGACAGGGCTGTGTTTTTATACCAGAAAGTCGTCAGACATTTTTGTCATAAAAACAACATTTTTGACTAAAAAGAGGGCGACCTGCGTCGCCCCCATGTTTCGCGAATCCTGCAGGGAAATTACAGCGAGTAATACATGTCGAACTCGACCGGATGCGTGGTCATGCGGAAGCGTGTGACTTCCTGCATCTTCAGTTCGATGTAGGCATCAATCATGGTGTCGCTGAACACACCACCACGGGTGAGGAACTCGCGGTCCTTGTCCAGATACTCGAGCGCCTGATCGAGTGACGAGCAAACCGTCGGGATCAGTGCATCTTCCTCGGGCGGCAGGTGATACAAGTCTTTGGATGCAGCCTCGCCCGGATGAATCTTGTTTTGCACGCCGTCCAAACCCGCCATCAACAAGGCAGCGAAGCACAGGTAAGGATTGGCCAAAGGATCGGGGAATCGAGTTTCGATACGACGTCCCTTAGGATTGGCGACGTGAGGAATACGAATAGACGCAGAACGATTACGTGAGGAGTAAGCCAGTTTCACCGGAGCTTCGAAGCCAGGCACCAGACGCTTGTACGAGTTCGTGCCTGGGTTGGTGATCGCATTGAGTGCACGCGCATGCTTGATGATGCCGCCGATGTAGTACAACGCGAATTCAGAAAGGCCCGCGTAGCCGTCACCTGCGAACAGGTTCTTGCCGTCTTTCCAGACCGACTGGTGCACGTGCATGCCGGAACCGTTATCGCCAACGATAGGCTTGGGCATGAAAGTGGCTGTTTTGCCGTAGTTGTGTGCGACGTTCCAGACAACGTACTTCAGAGTCTGGGTCCAGTCGGCGCGCTCAACCAGCGTGGAAAATTTGGTGCCAATTTCATTTTGACCAGCGCCGGCCACTTCATGGTGGTGCACTTCGACGGGAATGCCCAGACTTTCAAGGATCAGACACATTTCCGAACGCATGTCCTGAAAGCTGTCGACCGGCGGCACAGGGAAGTAACCGCCCTTGACGGTTGGACGATGACCACTGTTGCCACCCTCGATTTTTTCACCCGTGCTCCAGGAAGCTTCCTCGGAATCAATCTTGGAGAAGGAGCCCGACATATCGACGTTCCAGCGAACGCTGTCGAAAATGAAGAACTCAGGCTCAGGGCCAAAGTAGGCGGTGTCACCAATGCCAGAGGACTTCAGGTAGGCCTCAGCGCGCTTGGCGATCGAACGAGGATCGCGATCGTAGCCTTTGCCATCACCTGGCTCAACGACGTCACACTGGATGAACATGGTGGTTTCTTCCATGAACGGATCAATGCGCGCGGTGCCTGGGTCGGGCATGAGCAACATGTCCGAGGCTTCGATGCCTTTCCAGCCAGCGATGGAAGAGCCATCGAATGCGTGACCTGACTCGAATTTGTCCATATCGAAATGGGACACAGGTACGCTGACATGCTGCTCCTTGCCACGCGTATCCGTGAAACGGAAATCAACGAATTTGACTTCGTTGTCCTTGACCATTTTCAATACATCAGCGGCCGACGTTGACATGCGGATCTCCTAAAGGTTGCAAAATGATTAATGGGGTATAAGCTGCGGGCCGACTTGACGCAAACCGCCTGAACCTGCGGCGCGATGCATGACAATGCCACTAACACTTGACCGGCGATGATAGCAGATTCCATGCCATTAACTATGCAGGGGTGAGAGTGGTTTCGCTTGCGATACGGATCTGAATTTCCATTCAGAATCAAGCTTTTACGGGGCGAGCAAGAAAAACCGAAAATTTACCAATGCCCCAATATAGTGCAATAATTTTTATATGCACTTTTACAGTGCATTTTTTGGTGCATGTCTTGCCATGCATCGACCAGCCGGGGCTTGCCGAGAGCTGCTTTTTGTTGGAGGCTGTGGGCTCTGACGCCACGCTCATCAAAAAAACCTTATGTCCTCCATAGAAAAACTGCTCGCCGAAGCCCGCTTGCGCGGCGAACGGGAATCACTTCCCTATGCCGGTGCAGTCACACCCCAGGAAGCCTACGCGTTATTACAAGGAAGTCCGAATGCCAAACTGATCGACGTGCGCACACAAGCCGAGCGCGATTGGATTGGACAGGTGATATTGCCGGACGCACAGCATCTGGCGGTGCAGTGGACCCTGTATCCGGGGGGCGCACAAAATACGGGATTCATGACCCAGTTGGAGCAACAAGCACAGCGTGGCGACACGCTGTTGTTCCTGTGTCGCTCAGGGGTACGTTCACGCTATGCCGCGAAACTCGCAACCGAGCATGGGTTTGAACACTGCTTTGACATCCTCGAAGGGTTTGAAGGCGATCGCAATGAACAGGGTCACCGCAAATCCACCGGTGGCTGGTGCATGCACGGCCTGCCCTGGGTGGGTGCTTGATTCCCCAGCTGTCAAACAACCCAAAAAACTCACTCTTCTTCGTCTGGCGCTACAGAGGCTTTACGTCTGCTCGCGTCATGCGACAGAAAATTCGCTGCAATGCCGAACCAAGCCTCCGAGGGAATGAGGCGCTCGGCGACTTGAACGAGTTCTTCCTCTCTGGCCAACCGTCTGTAAAAATTTGAACAACACAATTCAAACGACGAACAGACTTCCTCGACCAGTAATCTGCCCTGCCGCAACCCCTCTTGAATTCTTTCACCTATCGATCTCAGCAAAGAATTGCTGTGCGCACCCAGAGATTCGATTTCATCCAAAAGAGGATCCGCCTCGTGCGTCAGCTTGCGCAGCGCGGGAATCAGAAATACTTGAATTTTTCGCTCCTGATAATAGTGTTCGAATTGAGAAAGTCGCTGCAGCATACTTTCGACATCCATTTTGCTTGCACCCTTGATATTGCGTATGCCATTCATGATGTACCGCTGCACGGATGAAAAAGTCCAGCGGGCTTTTTTGTGCTCGACTTTGAGCGCAACGATGGAATAGGTAAAAGTCAGCATAGTCGGTTCCAATCAAACTCGATAGTTTTCTCCTGCGCGACGAATGCCCGCATCGGAAATGGATTAGGTAGATAGCGCGGAGGACACCGCGAAGACCGACTTAGTATAGAAACAACAATGGTATGCGCCGTTGATACCGCTCAAAAGCGGATCAGGGACTACGATCAGAACAAAGTAGCGCTCGAGGATCGGGCGCAACGGCGCAACCGGGGAATACGAAGCTCAGTCGAGCTTCGCCGCATGCTCGCGGGTCGAGTGAAAGGTCACCCCCGGCCAGCGCTCCTGCGTGAGCTTGAGATTGACGCCCGAACTCGCCAGGTAGGCAAGATTGCCAGCAGCATCATGCGCGAGATTGGCGCCCGCGGAGGATTTTTCAAAGTCGGCAAGCATGCGCTTGTCCTCGCATGAAATCCAGCGCGCACTGCTGATACTGGTACCTTCGAAGACGGCATCCACACCATATTCGTTCATCAAACGACTGGCAACCACTTCGAACTGCAAGACACCGACAGCGCCCAGCACCAGATCTCCACCGGTCACGGGCTTGAACACTTGAACAGCCCCCTCTTCACCCAGCTGCTGCAGGCCTTTGTGGAGTTGTTTGATCTTGAGCGGATTGCGAATGCGCACAGAGCGAAAAAAATCCGGTGCGAAATAAGGAATACCAGTGAACTGCAGCAGTTCTCCCTCGGAGAAGCTGTCACCGATCTGCATGTTACCGTGGTTGGGCAGACCGATGATATCGCCCGCATAAGCTTCCTCAACCTGCTCGCGGCTCGATGCCATGAAGGTCACGACCGAAGATAGTTTGACATCGCGCTGCAGCCGCAGATGACGTACCTTCATACCACGCTCAAAACGTCCCGAGCATACGCGAAGAAAAGCGATGCGATCCCGATGTGCAGGATCCATATTGGCTTGAATTTTGAAAACAAAACCAGAAAAAGCTGACTCATCCGGCGCAACGCTGCGAACAGTCGCATCGCGCTCACGTGGTGGCTGCGCCCAATCCAGCAAGGCGTTCAGGATTTCACGTACGCCAAAATTATTGATCGCAGAACCAAAGAAAACCGGCGTCTGCTTTCCTGCCAAAAATGCTTCCAGATCGAAAGGATGCGAGGCGCCGTGTACCAGCTCAACCTCCATTTTCAGTTGCTCGATTTCCAGAGGAAACATCTCAGCCAGTCGAGGATTATCAATACCCTTGATGATTTCAAATTCCTGATCGGCACGCTCGCTACCTGCAGCAAACAACATGATCTCGTCGCGCATCAGGTGATAGACACCACGGAATGTTTTGCCCATACCTATGGGCCAGGTCACGGGGGCGCACTGGATGTCAAGCACCGACTCCAACTCATCTAGCAGCTCAAGAGGATCGCGCGTTTCACGATCCATTTTGTTCATGAAGGTAATGATGGGCGTGTTGCGCATACGGCAGACATTGAGCAGCTTGATCGTCTGCGCTTCCACGCCCTTGGCAGCATCAATCACCATCAATGCCGAATCCACTGCAGTCAGCACACGATAAGTATCTTCTGAAAAATCCTGGTGGCCGGGCGTATCAAGAAGATTGACCACATGGTCGCGATACTCGAACTGCATCACGGAGCTGGCAACGGAAATGCCACGCTGCTTTTCGATTTCCATCCAGTCCGATGTCGCATGCCGCCCACTCTTGCGCGCCTTGACGGTACCGGCAAGTTGGATCGCGCCGGAAAACAGCAGGAGCTTTTCCGTTAGTGTGGTCTTACCTGCATCGGGGTGAGAAATGATGCCAAAGGTGCGACGCCGCGCGACCTCGCGCGCAATATGGTCACGCGACAGGCTCGATGATGACACGGCGACATCTTGCTCGGGCAGCGGGTTTTCGGTATTGCTGGACATGGAGTGAACGAATTTAACAGCGGCTAACATGCTAGTTTAACCGCAAAATAAATTTATCCTTTGGTTCCCGAGTCTCAGTCTGGCAATAGACAAGCTTGATCGGACGCCACCCATCAAGTGGCATGCCTGAACTCCGCAAGATTCCAGCATCTAAAGGGCATGACAATCTTTACGGCAAATAAAACCCTGAGTGTGGAAAATTCCACAGAATCTATTTACTTGGATTGCATACCGCAATTCGCCGAGCAAGGCCTGGAAAACCTCTACGGTAGCTTGTATGCATCACTTCCTCAACTACAGTGCGGCAATCTCACGAACGTGCATACCTATGCCGCTTGGCGCAATGGCCATCTGTCTGCACTTTTGTTGTATTGCGTTGATGGTCGACGCATTCGGGTCATCAACGAAGGCATGCGCCTGCCAACAGAAGAACTCAACCGTTTTGCCAACACGCTTTTTGCGCACTACACAGAGGCCTCGGTGATCAACTTACACGCACAATCCATCAGCGAGAGTAAGCCACAGCGTCCCTATGCTCGCATGCCGGTTACTGAGGATATCGTGATCGACCTGCCCGGCAATGAACAAAGCTATCTCGCGCAACTGGGAAAATCGAGTCGAAAATCTCTCAAACAGCATTTATTGCGCGCTCAGCATGAACTTCCCGGCTTTCGTCACAGGGTTGTGGCTGGCGAGGCGATCAGTGAAACACTGGTGGACGAGATCATCGGTTTCAATCATGCGCGCATGGCACACAAGCAGCGTCGTTCTGCCATCGATGACAAAGCGCGTACGCATCTGACGCAATTACTGCGTGCTCGGGGCTGGGTAGGCGTAATCAGTACTCGTGATCGTATTTGCGCTGGCACACTGGCGTGTCGCTTTGGCGATGCCGTTTACTCTATCGTGAATGCGCATGATCCGGCATATGACGGATACGGTATGGGCAATCTCAGTCGCTACCTTTTGATCAATGCCTCGATACGGGCTGGGGCACGGCGTTTTCATCTGCTGGGCGGACAATTTTCAACCAAACGCAACGCGCTGGGACGACGACACAAGCTCTATGAAATTCGGCTCTATCGATCGCAACTGTCGATGGCGAGAGACCTGCTTAATCTTGCCGAGCTCGCGAGAGCGTCACTTGTCTATCGCCTGAAAACCTGGCTGGAGGATCTGCATGCGCAACCACATCCCGGAAAGGTCGCGCACGCTGTTTTGTCTCTGCAAAAAGCACTGCGCGCCACCCGCAGTCACATTCGCCGATTATCGGGTTCGGCTGTGTAGCTCAGTGCCTCAGTGAGGGCCGGAAGCAACCAGTAAACTACAGCGCAGTTTTTCGACCAACAGGGTATCGGTACTTCCGCGCCACCAGCGGAGTGCCAGCGGCTTTTGACGTGAATGACCAAGGATGACCAACTCAACCTGGAGCTGATGCGCCAGTTCTTCGATCACAGTGACCGGCTCACCCACCTCAAGATGACGCGTCACCGTCAGCCCACCGGCAGTAAGAAAGCTGGCGCCGGCCTCCAACTCTTTTTCCATTTTTTCCCGCTCGGCTGCAAGACCTTCTTCGACACTGAGCACGGCGGCGGCGGCGAATTCTCCCACCAGCAGGTAAGGCGGTGGACTAACAACCACCAGCAAATGTATCTGAGCCGAGGGCGATGGAGACAAGCGTAGACATTCCTCCAAAGCCAACCGGCTCTCGGGACTGCCGTTATAAGCCACCAGAATGTTCTGATACATGAGGGTCCCCCGCATTATCGGCACGCATTGAGTGGCAGTTCAGCCGCCTGTGCCTGAGCGCTGATCCAATTGACCCGAAGACTTCGCCAACTAAACAGCCCAGCCCTTGATTTATTGCCTCCCGCGTCGAGCAAGTATGCTGCCTCGCCCTGAAACCCGACGCCATTCAACGCCCTCCTAAGCTACACCAAGAAACCGGCACGGGCAATTCCATGGGGACTAGGTAATTTGTACACAGTTTCAGTGGATAGCTTTGTGGATAAACAGGCTGGTTGTTAACCAAATGATTGATTTCTATTGATATTTTTCAGTTGATCGAGATCAGGTCAATCGGTGGATATCCGGCAATGACCGGCGAAAAAAAACCCGACGAGACCAAGGGCCTGTCGGGTTAAATCCATCCTTATGAGAAGGCTGGAGGAGACGAGGTGAACTATATCAACCGTCTTCCTGCAGGTCTGCTTTCGATTGGTGATGCCAGATATACGCTTGAGTGATGACTTACAAAAATAAGAACTCGAAAAACATATAAAGAGAGGTGTTCGCTCTGGCGATGCAAAAAAACAAGCCCGCCAGGCATCTTGCATGGCGGGCTTATGTCTCCCCTCGCTCTTCCGGCGATAGATTTTTTTATACAGCGCCATGATTGTGCCGGCTCCCGCAGTTGCCGTCATCTTGCGCTGCAACATCCCTGCTGGCTGACCCAGAGATGCCTTAAATCCGCCAAGCCATCTGGCGCAACAAGGGACTGACCCGATAGCGCTCGTTGCGGTAAGCGTGAAACAAATGATCGAGTGTGGCAATAGCACGCTGCGGCCCCAACTGCTGCAGCCACTCAAACGGCCCGGCGGGATAGCTCACGCCCAGCTTCATCGCCAGATCAGCCGCTGATTCAGTACACACACCTTGCCAGACTGCATCGCAGGCTTCATTGATCAGCATGACCAAGGTCCTCGTAACAATCAAGCCAGGCACATCCCGCAGGACGATGGCCTCGAGGCCGGCCTGATTCAGCACAGCACATGCCCGATGGCGTGAGGATTCAGACATGCGCGGCGAGAACGCCACCGCAATGGCATTGCCAGACTCGCTCCATAGCGGCAGATCCATCACACCCAATGCATCCAATCCAGACTCCTGGGAGAGCTGCGCAGCGCATCGACCGTCGCTGAACCGTAGCTGCACCTCATCGATCATCAGCCCCTGCCACGATGCCTCCGGCTGATGCTCTGCGCTGAGTCCACGCTGCATAAAAAAATCGGCGAGCTGCTTTGACATGGCATCGCTACCTGCAATGACTAGCTTCGCAGGTGCAGCTGGAGGCAATGCGACGGGCTCGGGTGATGCAGCCGCTGAACCATCGTAGAAACCTTTGCCTACTTTGCGGCCTAGCCGACCACCATCCAGCAGGGCTTTCTGCACCAGTGAGGGCTGATAGCGCCGGTCACCATAATTGGCTTCGAACACCGATGTGGTCACCGCATAATTGACATCATGGCCAATCAGATCCATCAGCTCACAAGGGCCCATGCGAAAACCAATGCTGCGCATTGCGCGGTCGAGTTGCGCCGGCGTACCTGCCTGCTCCTGCAATAACTGCAAAGCCTCTGCGTAATAGGGCCGAGCGATTCGATTCACAATAAAACCCGGCGTCGATGCCGCATGCACCGCGGTCTTGCCCCAACGCTCAGCCAGCGCAGTAATCCTTTCAAGTACGTCAGCGTGCGTTTCGGCACCAGCAATCACTTCCACCAGTTTCATGAGTGGCACAGGATTAAAGAAATGCATACCCGCCAGACGCTCTGGATACTGCATGCCGTTCGCAATCGCTGTCACTGAAATTGATGAGGTATTGGTGGCCAGAATCGTGTCCGGCGTCACCACCTGCTCAAGGCTGCGTATCAATTGCTGCTTGATCTGGAGGTTTTCAACAATCGCTTCGATCACCAGCGCAGCATCTGCCATCGCATCAAGCTTATCTACCGGCTGCAGTCGCGAGATCGCCGCACTGCAATCCGCTTCGCTGATGCGACCTTTGTCGACCAATGCGGCGAGCACCTTCTCGATGCGTGCAATCGCCGCAGCGGCGGCACCCTCAGTTGTATCCAGCAGCCGCACTGGATGTCCATGGACTGCCGCGAGCTGCGCGATACCTGCACCCATGGTACCCGCACCAATAACGCCAATAACATCGGTTTTTTCTATTGAAGGAAATTGCATCGTGCCTCAGTAGGTTTCAACGTGAAAGCGGCCCTCGGCCACCATATTGGGGTGGAGAAAAGTCCAGTCGAAGCCTGCACCATCGCAGATCTCGCGCAAGGCCGCCATCACGCCAGCTTCCATGCCGCGCAAACCGCAAATGTAGATGTAGGTATCCGAGCGCAGCAACTGAGCAACGGCCTTACTTTGCTCTCGCAGCTTGTCCTGTACATAGGTACGCGGCTCACCCGGAACGCGCGAGAATGCCAGATGACTGGTGATGAAACTCTCAGGCAGTTTGCGCAATGGCCCGAAGTAAGGCAACTCTTGCGGCGCCCTGGCACCGAAGAACAGCATGAGTTTGCCCGGCACAGGATTCCCCTGATCAGCGAGACGGCGACGATACTCCGTCATCGCGCGCATGGGTGCAGCACCGGTGCCAGTGCAAATCATCAGCAGATTGGAACCTGCGTGATTGGGCATGAGGAAATTGCTGCCATAGGGGCCAGCAACCAACACCTTGTCGCCTTTGTTCAGATCACAAAGGTAATTCGACGCGACACCCCGTATTGCCTTCCCCTCATGATCCGCAATCACGCGCTTGACCGTGAGCGACAGATTATTGTGCCCCTGGCGCTCGCCATCACGCGGACTGGCAACAGAATACAGGCGCATGTAATGCGGCTTACCAGAATCATCCACACCCGGCGGAATGATGCCTATTGATTGACCCTCGAGAACCGGAAACACCTGATTGCCAAAGTCCAGCACGATATGGCGTATGTCGCTTTCCGCATCCGCTTCCGTCAAGCGGAAATTCCCCGCAATCGTCGCCGTTAGGGGATTTTTCATGTCGTGCAAATGCAAGTGCGGCTGTGCAGCGGAGCGCGGTGCCATAGCTGAAGACATCGAGGTTGCTGCGTTCTGCTGAACAGCATCATTCGACAACTCAGGCAGCGCCGCCTCGCCGTCGATTTCCTGCTGAGCTGGCAATTCATCCCACGTCAGTTGATCTTCAACGCTATAAGCAACCGACTTCGGAATAATGCGCCAGTGATCAATCGACCCCGTTGGACAAGGCGGCACACAGGCATTACAGCCATTGCAGATGTTCGGATCGACCACGTAGTTACGATCATCATGCGTGATCGCATCAATCGGACAAGTTTCTTCGCAGGTATTGCAGCGTATGCATACCTCGGGATCGATCAGATGCTGACGAATCAGCAGCTCGGATTCAGATGCACCCATCAGATTCAGTTGAAACGAACGTAATCAAAATCCACAGCCTGACGGTTGATACCTATCGGTGGCGGCGCGATCCAGTTGGCCATCTTACCTGGTTCTATCACACGCCCCATCAATGACGCCACATAAGCGCGATCTTCCTCAGTCGGCAACCAGCCGCGCACGTGGGTTTGCCATTCAGCTTCGGAAATCACTTGACCCTCCGGTGAGACGCGCAGTCCCGAGAAGCTGCCGATGTGACGATTAAATGCCTTGTGTGGTGCTTGCAAGCGGAAAGACAAGCCCGCCTTCTCGATCACCTTGTTCCAGCGATTGATGCCCGCAACCGAGTCCTTGATGTAATCATCGCGCAGCACTTCATTGAGCGAATTGAGCATAGGTACTTCACGCTCGACGAGTTTTCCGTCCTTCACTTCGAGTATGCGGTAATGATCACCCTTGAGTACATGATCATCCGTGCGCTTGGTCTCTTCGTAGCGACCTTTCAGACCAGAGCTGTAGAAAGTCGCCGCATTCGAGGACTGGTCAGCGCCAAACAGATCGATAGTGACGCTGAAATGGAAATTCAGATAACGCTGTATGGTCGGCAAATCAATCACGCCATGACGACGTACTTGCTCAGGATCTTCAATACCGTGCTGCTTCATGATCTCGCAAGTGCGCTGTATGGTGCGCGAAATACCCGACTCACCGACGAACATGTGGTGTGCTTCTTCGGTCAGCATGAAACGGCAGGTACGCGAGAGCGGATCGAAACCCGATTCAGCCAGCGCGCACAACTGAAACTTGCCATCGCGATCAGTAAAGTACGTAAACATGTAAAACGCCAGCCAATCCGGCGTTTCTTCGTTAAAGGCTTCGAGAATGCGCGGATTGTCCTGATCACCTGAATTTCGGTGCAGCAGCGCTTCAGCTTCCTCGCGACCATCGCGACCAAAATATTTGTGCAGCAGATACACCATGGCCCACAGATGACGACCCTCTTCCACGTTGATCTGAAAGAGATTGCGCAAGTCGTATTGCGATGGCGCGGTCAGCCCGAGATGACGTTGCTGCTCGACCGAAGCCGGCTCAGTATCGCCCTGCGTGACGATGATGCGACGCAGGTTGGCGCGATGCTCGCCGGGCACATCCTGCCAGGCCGCTTCACCTTTGTGTTCACCAAAATGTACCTTGCGCTCTTGATCCTGCGCTGCCAGGAAAATACCCCAGCGATAATCCGGCATCTTCACATGACCGAACTGTGCCCAGCCTTCTGGTGTCGTGTTGATGGCGGTGCGCAGATACACATCAAAACCATGCGAGCCATCCGGGCCCATGTCATTCCACCACTGCAGATAATTCGGCTGCCAGTGCTCAAGCGCACGCTGCAAGGCACGGTCTTCTGACAGGTTGACGTTGTTAGGAATTTTTTCGCTGTAGTCAATCGCGCTCACGTTATTTCCTCGTTATCTTGGTGGGTTCGTTAGTATGTTTTTTCAAAATCTGCTGTGTGACCGTGACTAGACACGATCAAAATCAAACTTGGCTTTGGTACCGCTGCCATAGACTTTCAATGCCCCCACCTCACCGACTGCGTTAGGACGATTGAAAATCCAGTTCTGCCAGGCAGACAAGCGACCGAAGACACGCGTAGCCATGTTTTCCTTGCCATTGAAACGCAGATTCGCCTCCAGCCCAGTCAGCGCATCCGGTGACATGCTGGCGCGCTCTTCTAGGGCCATACGTACTTCATCCGCCCAGTCGATGTCATCCGGGTTGGACGTAATCAGACCTAGGCTCATCGCCGTATCGGCATCGATCGCGTTGCCACTCTGCGCACGTGCTGCGGATAACTGCGCTTGATCATCATAGAAGCGGCGCGACAATCGAGATTGCCCGGTGATCATCGGCAGCAAACCGAAATTCATTTCGGAGAGCGCAAGCTTCGGCGCTGCATCCGGCGTATCGGGCAGCGCGAGCATATAGCTGCGATCAGCGGCAAACGCCAGCTCGGCCAGCGTGCCGGCAAAGCATGAACCCTCATCAATCAGCGCGAACAAACTGCGTGAGGACACATCAATGCGTGCAAAGGTTCGGCGCAGCAGGCCAATGGTTTCGCGTACCAGCCAATGCGACTGTTGTGCGACCAGCACAGCATCACAGGCAAGCACTTTGGCTGCATCACCCTCGGTTTTCAATAGCCAGGTACCAATATCGATCACATTCGTGCGCAAGTGCAGTATGGCGTCATCCAACTCGCGCGCCATCTGCAACGGCCACCAGTGCACGCCGACAGCCTCGATGCCAGCGATGTCTGATGGTTGATCAGCCGCAGGGGCTTTGACGGTCAGGGTTGCGGTGCGTGCCTGACGATCGATGTTGACTGAGACGAATTCATAATCAACGCCATCGTCAGAGAATGTGCGTGATAGCGGCGTGAGTTTCACACCCTTGCCGGTGGAGGAACGGTCACTCTGCTCTGCCAGTTTCAGCGCATGCGCTCGAACGGTGTCGGCGAAAGCAGCGGGCTTGGCAATCTCGTCGACCAGCTTCCAGTCTTTTGCCTTTTGTCCGCGCACCCCTTCAGATGTCGTGCAAAAAATATCGGCAAGGTCATGTCTCACCTTGCGCTTGTCGGTCAGTCGCGTCAGTCCACCGGTACCGGGCAAGACGCCGAGCAGCGGCACTTCAGGCAAGCTCACGGCCGAGGAACGGTCATCCACCAAAATGATCTCGTCGCACGCTGCTGCCAGCTCATAGCCTCCACCGGCGCAAGCGCCATTGACGGCCGCGAGAAATTTCAGCCCACCATGTTGACTGGAGTCTTCCAGACCATTGCGAGTCTCGTTGGTAAATTTGCAGAAATTCACCTTCCAGGCATGCGAGGACTTACCAAGCATGAAGATGTTCGCGCCCGAACAAAATATGCGGTCCCGGCCGCCGGTAATCACGACGGTGCGCACACTCGGATGCTCGAACCGAATCCGCTGAACGGCATCGTAGAGTTCGATATCGACGCCGAGGTCGTAAGAGTTCAGCTTGAGCTTGTAGCCCTCGCGCAGGCCGCCGTCCTCATCGACCTTCATCGTCAGGGTGGCTATCGGAGCAGCTTGCGCATCGATTTCCAGCGTCCAGTGACGGTATTGGTCAGGGGAAGTCTCGTAATTGACGGTCAATAGCTTGCTCATAGGCCTGAATATTGCAATATTATGCATTTATATTGATAAAACGCACTATATTGCATTACGCAGAACACGTCAACGCTAGGATTGAGGAATATGCCATGACGAAATCAGGCCTGAGGGAGTCGGGACCAGCAGGACGCTGGCGGGTGCTTTTGAAGAAAATCGGCGAGCGCTCTGCAATCAGCTAAGCAACGCGACTTTTCCCGTGCGGGATTCCATTCACAAGCGCTGCTTGGGCGTAGGCCGCCCCGGATGGAATGCGCTTATCAATTTGGCAGCCGGCCGCTGCAAGAAACGCTCTGCCGAGGCCTCCGGGGTATCCCCCATGTTGTTGATGAGTTTTAAATTTGCGCCGGCACTCAGCAGAACCCTCACAGAATGAAGATTTCCGACCCGAGCAGCGTAATGCAGCGCCGTATCTTTGTATTGGTCTGCCGCATTAATCTGCACACCATGAGAGATCAACAAACTGACCAGATATTCTCCATTCTTTTTGGCCGCTGCAATCATCAATGGCTGCACGCCTTCATCATTAGCCAAAGACGAATCAGCACCCGCTTCGATTAAAGCTCTGCCAGCTTTCAAGCTCCCCGAGCGGATCGCCAAATGAAGCGGTGTATCGCCGTTTTTGGCCTTGATATCCAAATCTGCGCGCTTGGCCGCGAGCAAGTCTATTGCCCTGCTGTTACCCATCTCTGCAGCGAAATGCAACGCAGATTTTTTTCCATAGCCCGTGACTGCGTTGATTTCCAGAAGAGGCGATTCCAACACAGTCTTAATGACTTCGTTATTGCTAAATCCCATCGCGATGTGAAAGAGATTATATTTTTCACCCTCGAAGATGAACCACGTACTGGGATTTGCCCCTGCCTTAACCAGACGCTTGACCGCGCCGACAGATCCCGCTGACACAGCAACGTGCAATGGCCTCTCACCTGCCTTATTTTTTGCATTGATATTTAGTTCAGCATCCATACAAAAATCAATTAGCTCCGGATCATCCATCTCTGCAGCGATATGCAGCAGTGAATTTCCCTCATGATCCGCACCATCCAAAGGCCAATCATGATCCGCCAGCAATATCAATTTTTTGATGACATCCTTGCCTGAATCAACGACTTGAAAAATACATTGCTCATCGAGGTTCACCCAAATCTCTTTGCCAAATTTCTCTATCGTTTTTTTAACTGCAGAAGCACTACCGTGTGCCAGCTTTTCTTCCATTACCCGCGCCGCCTTCGTTGCCAAGCCCTCTCTGACAGCCTTAGTAACAACCATGGGCTGGGGGGTAGATTTGGTTGCTGAGAAAGAGACCGTTTGGCTGGGCGTTTTGAATGATACTGTCGCTCCACTGATAGAAGCAGCATGCTCTGCGATTTTTTCAGGTGTCGGAAATACGATCCGATTACGATGACACTGACCCAGCAAATCAATCACTGCCAGACAAGTAATCTGTCCATCGAGGACGTAGACACTTTTTTTTCCTCCATAAGCAACATAGCTGAACCCATCATCGGCAACCAGATCCATACACCGCTTTGCTCCGCACGCGATCAGGTGTATTTGACCTTTATACGGAACACCATCACCCATGGTGTTTCGTATACGAGAGATCAACCATTGAAAATCGACCTCCAAAGCACCATTCAGGACACTGAGCCTATAGCGACTACTTTTCGCCTTATTGCTGTCAAGTGCATTTTCGACGCCATCACTTACCTTGTTCGACGGGACATCGCGATCGGCAGGTGCCACCTCATCATTACCATGCATGCTGACGATCACCAAGGTCGCATCATTTATGCGCCCCTCTTTGTGCAAGAGTGCGATCTGTAACTCGAGGTCGCGCTGCTTCTCAACGACATCGGCGCCCTCGATATCACCGAGATCCAGAAGGCCGGCATTCAGCTGGTGCCGACCAAAACTCTCCTCCATCGCTTCAACTTCTTCCGGAAAATCCTTTGCGGAGGTGATATACAGCACCTGCAGTGCTTCGCCCGGTCGTACGTTCGGACCGAGATCGACAGCAGGTATGGATGCAATTGGTTGAGCGGGCTGCGTCGCATCGTTGAGTGAAGTGTCTCGCACCAGATGCGATATCGGATGATGGGTAGCGTTCATGAGCGATTGATGTGTCTTGAATCCGGTGATCAATAAGGTGCATTTTCCGAAATTGGTCGGTAAATCAAGGAAAGCCTGCACCGTTGATAGCACGGGATAGGTGGACGTCTGCCGAAAATGGTTCCCTACGGACACATTAGAAATACATCAGGAAGGAACTACCAAAATTCGTTCTGGATTTTTATGTGGTGTGTGTCACACCGTCAGGCACTCAGAACGGATGGGGGAAGGTTTCAGGACGCCAGGAGGCTGGAGAGGCGATTAAATGCGACATCAAGCGTCATGTCGCTGGTATCAAATAGATGATCTGCTTTGGAATAAAACTGGGCACGACTTTCGAGAATGCGCTTCAGGTCCTCCATCGCCTCGCGATTGCCCGACATGGGACGACGGTCGCCCTGTGCCAGCACGCGGCTCATGTGTTCTTCCGGCGAAGCCCTGAGCCAGACGGTGTAGCAATGCGAGAGGAGCATATTGAAGGTGGCCGGCTCGGAAACAATGCCGCCCGGGGTCGCGATCACGGCTTGTGCGTGATGCCGGATGACTTCTTCCAGCGCACGTTGCTCGTAGCGACGATAAGCGGTCTGACCATACAAGGCATGAATCTCCGCGATACTGCAGCCCGCGAGCTGCTCGATCTGTGCCGACAATTCAATGAAAGGCACATTCAAATGCCGGCTCAGCAAGCGTCCCAGACTGGATTTGCCCGCACCGCGCAGTCCCACCAGCGCAATCCGCTGGCGACGCGAGCTTTCGCTGGCTGACGCATCGAACAATTCACTCAGAACGGCGCGAGCCCGGGCCAACGCATCGTCACTGCGGCCACGCAGGATTTCGCGAATCATCAGCCAGTCCGGTGAGGAAGCCGTTTCATCACCGGTCATTTCGGCCAGTGAGCAGTTCAGCACGGTGCACAACTGACGCAAAAACAAGATAGACGCATTGCCTACACCCGACTCGACGTTCGCCACATGGCGCTCCGACACATCGGCCAGCTGAGCGAGCGCCTTGCGCGTCAGGCCGCGCCGGGCGCGCAAGAGCTTGAGCCGCTCGCCTAGCGCGGACAGGAAAGGATCTTTGTCGGTATCGGTAGATGGTATTGTCATCGGGGTGGAGTGATATCGCGCCGCCTTTGTACCGGCTTGACGCACGCAAGATATTGCACTTACACTAAAAGCGAATGCATTATAAATTCATTACTTCAACTTCAGCAATCCCGTGATCAGGCTAAAGGCCCCGAACATTACGGCTGAGGCAAAGGCAGGCGAATTAAAACTCTTCAAACTCTTCACTACCCTCTCCACCAAAGAACCCTGACTTCATGACGACCTTTCTCTCGAATTATCTCGGCGGCCAGTGGCAATCGCCGTCACAGCCAGCACATAACCTGCTCGATCCCATCACGGGCGAAACGCTGGCACAAACCGGGGGCACAGCAGAAGGTCTTCCGCAGGCTTTCGATTTTGCGCGTAACGAAGGAGGCCGTGCACTCAAGGCCATGAGCTACGCGCAACGTGCCGCGATGCTCTCCGAGATCGTCAAGCTGTTGCAATCCAAGCGCGATGATTACTACGCGATCTCGCTGGCGAATTCAGGCACCACAAAAGCCGATTCCGGTGTCGATGTCGACGGTGGCATCTTCACGCTGGGCTATTACGCCAAGCTGGGTGCCGGATTGGGCGACGCCAAGACACTCACCGACGGCGCTGCAGCGGTGATGTCGAAAGACCAGCTGTTTCAGTCGCAGCACATGATGGTGCCAGTGCGGGGGCTGGCGCTATTCATCAACGCGTTCAATTTTCCGAGCTGGGGTTTGTGGGAAAAAGCAGCACCTGCACTGTTGTCGGGCGTGCCCGTCGTCATCAAGCCGGCCACAGTGACTGCATGGCTCACCCACCGAATGGTGGCCGATGTCATTGAATCCGGACTGCTGCCACCGGGGGCGCTGTCCATCGTCTGCGGTAATTCCACGGGCTTGCTGGATGCACTCACTCCCTTCGATGTAATGTCATTTACGGGCTCTGCTGATACAGCAACTAAAATCCGCAGTCACCCATCCTTAGCACGCGACTCGGTGCGCGTGAACATTGAAGCCGACAGCCTCAACGTCACAATACTTGCCGAAGATGCGGCACCAGGGACGGAGGCATTCAATCTGTACGTCGACAATCTGGTGCGTGACATGACCATCAAGAGCGGTCAGCGCTGCACCGCACCGCGACGTGCACTGGTACCCAAGGGCTATCTGCATGCAGTCGCTGAAGCTGCCGCTGGCAAGCTTGCCGCCATACGCACGGGCGATCCTCGCAACCCAGAGACGGGTATGGGTGCACTGGTCAGCCGCGAACAATATGACAGTGTTCAGGCAGGTTTGGCACAACTCAAAAGCGAATCCAGCACACTGTTTGACGGCAGCGCACAACCGCTGCTGGACGCTGATGAACGTTCGGCCTGTGTGGCCCCCACCCTGCTCGGTGTGCGTGACACCGATGGGGCGACCAAAGTGCATGATCTCGAAGTATTCGGCCCAGTCTCTTCACTGATGGGGTACCGAGATCTTGCCCATGCGATGGATATCGCGCATCGCGGGCTGGGTTCGCTGGTGGCCTCAGTCTACAGTGCTGACAACGCATGGATGGCCAGCGCCGCACACGAACTCGCGACGTCGCATGGTCGTGTGCATCTGGTCGGTCCGGAAGTCGCCAAGACACACACTGGCCATGGCAATGTCATGCCCGCATCGATACACGGCGGTCCCGGACGTGCTGGTGGCGGTGAAGAACTGGGCGGCTTGCGCGCACTGGCGTTTTACCATCGCAAGAGTGCGATACAGGGACCCAGCGCCGCACTGGAGATCGCGAAACAAAACAGCACGCCGCTGAATTATTGAATCGTTTTGAAGACACGCTCAGCTGCTGCTGTTGCCGCTGGACGTGTCGATGCAACCGCGACAGCCTGTAACACATAAAAAAGAGCTTGTCGCAACAGGAGACTTGCATGAACACAGCGCGATCACCACTTCCTGTGCGCTTCAACTTCGCACGCCACGTTCTCAGTCTGAACGCCGGACGTAAACAGCGCCTCGCTTATCGCGATGATCATCGCGATCTCAGCTACGGCGAACTTGATGAGCGCGTGCGTCGCTTTGCCGCTGGATTGCAGCATCAAGGCATACAGCGGGAACAGCGCATCCTGCTTGTCATGCAAGACAGTATTGACCTGCCAGTGGCATTTCTTGGCGCATTGTTTGCGGGTGTGGTGCCAGTACCCGTTAATACACTTCTGCCAGCGACAAACTACGCGTACATGCTCGAACACAGCGATGCAAAGCTGATCATCGTTTCCGCCAGCGTGCTGCCTGCGATCAAGGACGCAATGGCGCAAACAGGGCATCAGATTCCCGTGGTGATATCAGGCACCAGTGCAGCGCATCATGACGCCTCGGACACACCAGCAGCCTTGCACTTCGATACCTTGATCAATGTTGACCCCCTGCCCGATCACGGCCATGCCGATACCCACGCTGATCAGTTTGCCTTCTGGTTGTATTCCAGCGGCTCGACCGGTCAACCTAAAGGGACGGTGCACTCGCATGCGAATCTGTATTGGACTGCAGAGTTGTATGGCAAACCCATCCTGCAATTGCAGGAAAATGATCTCGTTTTTTCAGCGGCTAAATTATTTTTTGCCTACGGACTGGGTAATGCACTGACCTTCCCTTTGTCAGTTGGCGCAAGCACCCTGCTGATGGCAGAACGGGCCACACCGGAAGCCGTTTTCCAACGCCTTCAAAAACACCAGCCGACCGTGTTTTACGGCGTCCCGACTCTATATGTTGCGATGCTGGCCAGCGAATCATTACCAAAGCGCGAGCAAATCAATCTGCGGCTGTGCGCATCTGCCGGCGAGTCGCTCCCAAAAGAAGTCGGTGAAAAATTCAGTCAGCATGTCGGGTGCGACATTCTTGATGGCCTGGGCTCGACCGAAATGCTGCATATTTTTATCTCCAATCGCAGCGATGATATGCGCTATGGAGCGACAGGAAAACCTGTGCCCGGCTATGCAGTCGAATTACGTGACGAGCAGGGACACCCGGTAGCTCAGGGCGAGATTGGCGACCTCTACATTCAAGGCCCCAGCGCCGCGCATCTGTACTGGAATCAGCGCGAAAAAACGCTCGCTACGTTTCAGGGTCCATGGGTAAAGAGCGGTGACAAATATCAGATGGATGCGGATGGCTACTATGTGTACGCAGGCCGCAGCGATGACATGCTCAAGGTGAGCGGACAATATGTGTCGCCCATCGAAGTAGAGAATGCACTGATGGGTCATGAGGCCGTGCTCGAATGTGCTGTGATCGGCAAGCCGGATGGTCAAGGTCTCATGAAGACCATGGCTTATGTGGTCTTGCGAAATCCGGCGCTCGTGCACAAGGAAATCGAAGCTGAACTGAAAGCCTTCGTAAAGACCTGCCTCGCACCACACAAATATCCGCGCGAGATCATTTTCGTGAGTGATTTGCCAAAAACTGCTACCGGGAAGATACAGCGCTTCAGATTGCGTGAGTCAGACTCACATGACATCTAAGCTGTCGCTGATCTGGAATACTCGCGGCATCGACATTGAATACACGTGGGTCGGTGTTACAGCAAGCGATGCACCAGTGATGGTTTTTCTGCACGAAGGTCTGGGCTCAGTCACCATGTGGAAAGATTTTCCCGACACACTGTGTCAACATCTGAACATGCGTGGTTTGGTCTACTCTCGGCCAGGGTACGGTGCATCAACGCCACGCGCCATTGATGAGCACTGGAATGTGGATTTCATGCACCGACAAGCGACCGACCTCCTGCCGGCGCTTTTGCGAGCGCTGAATATTCATCAGCCCTGGCTCTTCGGCCACAGCGATGGTGGTTCGATCGCCTTATTATTTGCGGCAAAATTTCCTGATGGCTTAGCGGGTGCTATTGTGCTCGCGCCCCACATTTTTGTTGAAGACATCAGCGTGGATAGCATACGTGTCGCTCGGGATACCTATCTGCGTCGCGGCCTGCGCGAAAAGCTCGCGCGTTATCACGACGATGTGGATTCCGCTTTTTTTGGCTGGAATGATATCTGGCTCTCCCCTGCCTTTCGAACCTGGGACATCAGACCGGAACTCACCGCAATACGCTGCCCTTTATTAGCGATTCAGGGAAAACAGGATGAATACGGCACGATGCTTCAGGTTGATGGCATCCGCAGTCAATGTCCTCAAACCGAGGTGCTGGAACTGGATGACTGCGGACACTCTCCCCACCGCGATCAGCCGACGCAGCTGATCACGTCTGTCAAAAACTTTGTACGAGATGCGGTTAGCTGATCTTCGACATGCAAATCAATTAATTTTCGTAAAATAGCGCATCTGCACGATCTGACAAACGCATGAATCCCCATTTTCTGAACAAAAGACTCGCCCACCAACTGGGTTTTGCGGGCCTGTTACCTTTCTTGCTGTTGATGTTGGGCGTGTGGTTTGCCGATGTCTCGTGGCTGGGCGATTTTCTGCGTGGACAAAAGGCCTACGCCATGGTGATCTTGTCGTTTCTGGGAGGGATACACTGGGGTGCCGCGATGTTATGCAGCACGCTGTCTCTGGATGACACGAAAAAAGCCTTGATGTGGAGCGTCACGCCATCACTGATCGCATGGAGCGCAACCCTCTCGAGTGGATTTGGTATGGCCGTACTGATAGGCGGCTTTATCGCAGCACTCGAAGTGGACAAACGCATGTTTGGCCGCTACAGCATGCCGGACTGGCTGATACGGCTCAGAGGAAGATTGACGGTTGCTGTGGTGGTATTACTGGCAGCAACCGTCGTCGGGGCGAATCTGCGCGGAGCCTGACACCCGGCGCGCAGTGACCTGATTTACTCGTCGTCTTCTATTTTTCTTGGCTTGCCGTCGACTTCGCTGATGCGCATGCGCTTGCGGCGATCGCCCATAAGCTCGCGCAGCTCACGAATGCTAAGGTCAGTGACCTCGTGCATACGAATCAATAGTGAAGCTCCAACTGGCAACGTACGATGGCGTATCTTGCTGATAACGGGTGGTCGCACTTCGAGTGCTCGCGACAACGCGGCATCGTTTTTCAGGTTGAGCTTCTGGATTAACGCATCTAGCAAACGATTAGGATCGTAGCCGTCTTGCGATACCAGAGGATGTTTGTCCATGACGTCTCTCCTCGCGGAATGATTAAAACTGGCGGAATTTGTTTTGTTACTACTATTGCCAGCGGGTAATTACCCGAATGCTAATTTATATGTCATCGCAGCAACATTTTCAAGCGTTTGATCGAAAATATGCCCTCAAACATACATTTTTTTAACACACTATTGCCAAAATAACAATTTAATAATCCAGTGCAATAATTTTATTCTTAAAAAACAACCACTTAAACAAAAGTTGTCTTATGAACAATATCTCAAACTGAGGAAACGCTGAATAAATCGGCGTTTTATGGCGAGCCAGCGCAGCTGTGGGCCGTGGGGCTCTGACAGATCAAGGCGCTAGCATCATTTTCTCAGTCACAAAAATTTCTGGTTACCTGAGTCAGTGCTCCCCTGGCTCTGCGTCACGAAAATAGTGACGAAGCCACTCTCCCAACCAAGATGGACGAAAAAAAAGCACCTGACATGCAGATGCTTTCCAATCGGCTTTTGTGCGGATTTATTTACACGCGGCCTTCGCTTCAGCCAGCAATTGCTTGCCATTGAATCCTTTGGCGTTCAGATCCTTCACCCATTCATCGGCCACACGCGATGTCGCAGCTTCCCAACGCTTTAGTTCGGCGGCCGGCAGCGTGTAGAAATTGTTGTTGCGTACCTCAGCGGTTTTACGCCCGGGCACCGAGTCTTCGGTGAACACCTTGCCCACCCATGCGGAGCGGTCGGCACCGCTATTGGCATCAATGACTTTTTTGAGTTCAGGCGGCAAGCTGTCATATCTGGCCTGATTCATTCCGAAAATAAATACGGTATTCGAAATCTGCGCGCCACCAGCAGGCATCTCGGTGTGAAATTTGGTGACTTCTTCGAATTTCATCGCAGGAACCACTTCCCAGGGAATGATCGCGCCGTCAATCACACCCTTGGACAGTGCTTCGGCCGCCTGCGGCAGTGGCATTTGCACAGGCGCGGCGCCCAATGCTTCAATCATTCGGGATGCCTGACGGTTCGGCGCGCGAATTTTCAGGCCTTTGAAATCTTCCAGCACTTTCACCGACTTTTTGGTGGTATGCACCAGCGAACCATCATGCACATGAAACAGCAGTGGTTTGACACCCTTGAATTCAGCTGTGGCATTCTTGGTTGCGTAATGCCAGAGACCGCGACTGGCACGTTCGGAATCGAAGACCATAAAGGGTAATTCGAAGGCCTCTACCACCGGAAAACGTCCGGCCTGATAGCTGGGCACCGTCCAGACGATATCAACAACACCATCCTTGGCCTGATCAAACAACTGCTGCGGAGTACCGCTCAATTGCATTTGTGGATAAATCTGGCACTTCAGCTTTCCATCTGAATCTTTGGCGATCTTGTCACACCAGGGCACGATGAAATTGCGATGCGCGCTGGAGACTGCCGGTAGAAAGTGATGCACCTTCAGCGTAATGGTTTGGGCAGTGGCAACGCCCACTGAAAACAGCAGCATCACCAACATCACACGTTGAAAAAAATTCTTCGTCATTACCATCATCCTCTCAAATGTCGGCACCAATCAGGTGCCAAAGGTATGGACCAGATACAGCGAAATCGCCGGGAAAAATACTAGCAAAATAATACGTACCAAATCCGAGGCCAAAAAGGGCAGCACGCCCTTAAACGTTTCCATCACCGGTACATCTTTGGCCAGGCGGTTGATGATATAGATATTCATGCCGACCGGCGGATGTACGAGACCGATCTCAACCACCATGAGCGCGAGTATACCGAACCACAAGGATTTGTCGGGTCCACTCATGCCCCAAAAATCCAGGCCCATCACGATAGGATAAAAAATCGGAATGGTCAGTAAAATCATCGCCAGCGAATCCATCACGCAACCAAGGAAAATATAAATCAGCAAAATCGCAAAAATTACTGATAAGGGCGGCAACCCGCTTCCCTGTACCCAAGCAGCTAGTTCAGCCGGCATCTGCGTCAGTGCCAGTCCTGCATTAAGCAAATCAGCGCCCAGCAGCACCAGAAAAATCATCGCGGTTGCCTGCGCTGTGCCGACCAGACTTTTGATCAAACCTTGGATACGCATACCCCCTGTAAGTACCGCCAGAATGCCGCAGGCTGCGGCACCAATCGATGCTGCTTCGGTGGGGTTCGCCCAACCACCATAGATGCCGACAATCACGACCACAAACACGAGCAGAATAGGAAAAACGCCGAGCAGAGAACGTAAGGCGGTCGACAGCGGCACGCGCTCTCCGGCAGGACCTGCTGCTGGGTCAAGGGTCACCACGATGCGTATCACCAGCATGTAACCAACGACCGCGATGATGCCGGGAATGATCGCCGCCATGAACAGCTTGCCGATAGATTCTTGTGTGAGCACGGCGTAAATCACCAACGGCACCGAAGGCGGAATCATGATGCCCAACGTGCCGCCTGCCGCCAATGCACCGGTGGCCAGAGCACCCGAGTAGTTGTAGCGACGCAGTTCGGGCAGCGCTACCTGCCCCATGGTCGCGGCCGTTGCCAGCGATGAGCCGCAAATCGCACCAAACGATGCGCAAGCACCGATGGAGGCCATAGCTACCCCACCGCGCATGTGACCGACAAAATTATTCACACATCGGAAAAGCGCCCGCGATAAACCACCGTTGGTTGCAAACTGCCCCATCAGCATGAAGACCGGAATAACAGCCAGATCGTAATTGGAAAAGCGTGCGTAAGCGAGGTTCTTCAGCGTGTTGAGCAAAGGCGGCCAGGAGTAGTCAAACATGACCACAAATCCCGCCGCGCCAATCACGAACATCGCGATGCCGATATGCAGACGCAGCACCAACAGAATCATCAGCGCGCCAAACATGATCATGCCTATGCTCATCCCGCTCATGCCGCATTCTCCACGGCCGTGCCAGAAAAGCTGTGCATCGTGTTGTACAAACCCGCGATTGCGAGCAGCAGGAAACTCGGAACCAACCCAGCCACCACTGCCCAAACCGGCCAACCAAGGATCACCGAGGTCTCGCCGGCCTCATTGAGCGACAGCGCTGACAAACCCGTGCGCCACGCGATGACAATCGCGACAATAGCAAGTATCAGATGCGAGAGTGCATCCAGCACGCGCCGAATTTTGGCCGAGAGTTTTGCAGTAAAAAAATCCACACGCAAATGCTGACGTTCCATTTCACAAAAAGCCAGCATTGCAGCCGAAGCAATGGCTGTTCCCATCTGCATGATTTCGATATCACCGGGCACAGGTGTGGCTGCAATTTTTCGGCCGATGATTGATACCAGTGACATGATCACCAGCGCGATGAAACCGATACCGCCCGCGATCGCAAACCAGCGCGTGAACGCATGGAGCCGCCGACCCCAAGGTCCAAGCGACTGCGCGTATGGCACACCCGCGTCATCAAGTACGCCAGGCTCCTGCATGTAGACTCCCTTGTCGCGGGCTTTACCCGTCTCTATTTAATCGAAGTGCGCCATGATAACCGCGTTGGCTGTCGGTGGGTATGTCAGCACAGGTCAGCGTATACCGGGACTCTCAGCTCCGACCGGGCAAGCAAGGCAACACGCTCGCGCTGACCTTGCCAAAGCCAATCCGATATCCTGCACCCTGACACCATCCCCGGATGGTCACGCGGTCACCATTCTCCAGAAAACTGCGCTGCGTGATGCCGTCGTCCAGCGTAATCGGCCTTTGACCATTCCAGCTCAGTTCCAGCAGACTTCCGTAAGAATCCTGCGCAGTGCCGCTGATGGTGCCTGAGGCCATCAGATCGCCGACCGCCACGTTACAACCAGAAACGGTGTGATGCGCGAGCTGTTGGGCCATGCTCCAGTACATCGCACGATAGTTTGTTCTGCAGATGGTGGTCGGCTTCTCGGCGCTTTCGGGCTGCAAATCGACCGCAAGATCAATATCGAAACTATGCGCACTCTCCTGTCGCAAATAAGGTAGTGGCTCAGGCACCTGCGCGGGCCCTGACACTCTGAAGGGCTCAAGCGCCTCCATCGTCACAATCCAAGGCGAGATGGAAGTCGCAAACGTCTTTGCATTGAATGGACCGAGCGGCACGTATTCCCATTGCTGTATGTCGCGCGCGCTCCAGTCGTTTAGCAGCACCATACCAAACATAAGTGATTCGGCCTCAGTCACCGCTACGGCCTCACCGAGTACAGTATCGCCACCGATGATAAATGCTGTCTCCAGCTCGAAATCCAGTTTGGCGCAGGCCGCGAATAGTGGGTGTTCCGCCGATGGCGGCTTGACCTGACCCATGGGACGACGCACATCGACACCACTGACAATCACGGAACTCGCGCGACCGTTGTAACCCACCGGCAGATGCAGCCAGTTCGGCAACAAGGCATTCGCAGGATCGCGAAACATGCTGCCCACATTGGTCGCATGCTCTTTGGATGAATAAAAATCCGTATAACCACCTACCTTGATCGGAAGATGCATACGAACCTCTGACTGCAACACCAGCGCTTGCGAGCGCAGCGCGGCATCGTCGCGTAAGATGGGATTGTCATGACGCAGCAACAAGCTGATGGCTTCACGTGTATCACGCCATACCTGCCTGCCGAGCCCAATAAATGCATTCAGCGTGGCCTCACCAAACACGGGGTGCGCTGCCGGCTTGAGTAATCCTTTTGATTCCAGCACCGACAGATCAAGCACCCAGTCACCAATCGCTACGCCCGTGCGCGGGCGCGTTTGGGAAGCTGTACTGAAAATGCCAAACGGCAGATTCTGAATGGGAAAATCGCTTTGTTCAGCGACGTCAATGAAAGATTTCAGTGCAGGATCATTCGGATGCATGAGCGTACCTAGCCATTAAAGTGTTTTTTCAGTCCATGCCAGCACTGCAGATAATCTTTTTGCAGTTGGGGGGATTCCATCGCAACCCGCGTCGGATGTATCAGCAAACGCGTCTCGAACATAAAGGCCATGGTCTTGTCGAGCTTCTGTGGCTCAAGCACAGCATTGCTTGCTGCTTCAAAGGTTGTCGCATCCGGTCCGTGACCGCTCATGCAATTGTGCAGACTACCGCCACCGGGTAAAAATCCTTCAGCCTTGGCATCGTATTCGCCATATACAAGACCCATGTATTCACTCATCACATTGCGATGAAACCAGGGTGGACGGAAAGTGTGCTCGGCCACCATCCAGCGCGGCGGAAAGATCACGAAATCCATATTCGCTGTGCCGGGAATTCCCGACGGCGATGTCAGCACCGTGAAGATCGACGGATCGGCGTGATCAAAGCTGACCGAATTCATTGCATTGAACGAAGCCAGATTGTATTTGTAGGGCATATAGTTGCCATGCCATGCAACGACATCCAGCGGTGAATGATCAATCGCAGCCGCCCAGAGTTTGCCGGCAAATTTGGCCAGTAGCTCGAACTGCCCTTCACGGTCTTCAAAGGCAGCGATTGGCGCGAGAAAGTCGCGCGGATTGGCCAAACCATTCGCGCCAATCGGACCCAGATCAGGCAAACGCAAGAGCTGCCCGTAGTTTTCGCAGACATAACCACGCGCACTGTCCGCTTGCAAATCCACGGCAAAGCGTACACCGCGAGGCATCACCGCGATCTCGCCGGGTGCGATGTCCAATACGCCGAATTCCGTACGCAATGACAAACCACCCTGCTGCGGCACGATCAGCATCTCGCCATCGGCGTTGTAAAAGAAGCGATCCTGCATCGAACGATTCGCTGCATACACATGGATAGCGACTCCGACCTGACTGTCCGCACTGCCATTACCAGCGATCGTAATCAGTCCCTCGATAAAATCTGCAGGCGTCGATGGGATGGGAAAAGGATTCCAGCGCAATTGATTCGGTGATGCCGCGACCTCTGTAAAAGGTCCGGATTGCAGCGTCGGATGAAATACTTTCGCAAACGGCTGATGCATGGCCGCAGGACGTATCCGATACAACCAGCTGCGCTGATTATCCGAACGTGGCGCGGTAAATGCAGTGCCCGAGAGCTGTTCTGCATACAGACCATGTGCCACCTTCTGAGGTGAATTCTGACCGGCAGGCAGCGCACCGGGGATGGCCTCGGTTGCAAATTCATTGCCAAAACCCGACTGGTAAATTCTGCTCATGCACTCTCCTGATCGAAATGGCGCCTATATTTCATTGCGTGCATGGGTCATCGCTTCGCGCAATACCTTCATGTCACCTATGTGATTGGCAAGCAGCAGGATTAATCGCGCATTCACAGCCTGACTCTGTGTCTCATCGAGATCGCGGTGCATATCGATCAGCGCTTCGTAGAAATCATCCGGATTGGCCATATTCGGCGCAGTAATCAATGTGCTCAATGCGGTAGCTCCTGACCGGTCGCGCGACGCCATGCGGCCTTCACGCGGGCGAGATCAAACTCACGCCAGCGCGCAGCCACATGCTGATCCGGTCGCAATAGATACGTCGTGCCTGGGCGCGCATCAAAACGCGCGGCCAGCAAGCCGTCCACATCCACAATCGCATTCGCATGCGTCGACGCGGATGTACCTGCTGGCAGTACTTGCAGTACCATCGTTTCCGACATCTCGGTTGCAGGACTATAGACATCAGTAAATATCAGCGTAGTGAAGCGGTCACCTATGTGCTGTAAAAACCAATGCCGCTCGTTATTGGCATCGACAACCGGCGCATCGGCGACCGGAGCACCGGGACACATCCGTCCTGCAAAGCTGTCCGAGTCCGGTGTATTCAACGGTGAACCCAGATACGTTGAGGGCGTCGACAGACGGCCGCTATTGACTAGCCTTTGTGCAAATTCGTGATGCTTTGAAAGCGATAGCACGGCATCACGAAAAACACGACTGATAGCACTTTTCGGGGTAATGAAATCGGTTGCGCGCGTGGAGTTCAGAATATTTTCATCCGCTGCATATTCGCGCTCCACACCATACGTATCCAGCAGAGATTCGGGCGCTTCGCCACGCAGCACCAAGCCCAGCTTCCAGCTCAGATTGTCAGCATCCTGCACACCGCTGTTGGCACCGCGCGCACCGAACGGCGATACGCCGTGTGCTGCGTCACCGGCAAAGATAACGCGGCCATGACGGAATTTTTCCATCCGCATGCAAGCGAATGTATAGACACTCACCCATTCAAGGTCGAATTCGACATCGTCTCCCAGCAGCGCACGCACACGAGGGATAACACGCTCCGGTGTTTTTTCAAGCTCGGGATCCGCATCCCAGCCCAACTGAAAATCAATGCGCCAGACATCATCGGCTTCGCGGTGCAAGAGCACCGATTGATTCGGATGAAACGGAGGATCAAACCAGAACCAGCGTTCAGCTGGAAAAGGTGCTTTCATTTTCACATCCGCGATCAGGAAACGATCCTGAAAGATACGACCCTTGCTTTCAAGATTCAGCATGCCCCGCACCGGACTGCGCGCACCATCTGCGGCGATCACATAGTCAGCACTCAGCGTGTAATTTCCTTCAGGCGTGGTAACGGTGGCAATGGCCTTGGTGTCGGTGTTTTGCAGTTGCGTGACTTTGCTTTTCCAGCGTATATCAAGATTCGGGTAGCTGGCAGCGCATTCGTGCAAATAGCCTTCGAGATAATACTGCTGCAGATTGACGAATGCTGGCCTGTGATGTCCCTCTTCCGGCAACAGATTGAATTGATATACTGGTTTATCTCTGAAAAACACCTTACCCACATTCCAGGACACACCCTTGTCTACTACTTTATCGCCACAACCCAGTCTGTCCAGCACTTCGAGAGTACGCTTTGCATAGCAGAGCGCACGCGAGCCGCCAGACAGACAATCGTCATCGTCCAGCAAAACAACTTGCAGACCCTGTCGCGCAAGGTCAATCGCTGTCACCAGACCTACCGGTCCCGCACCGACCACTACTACCGGATAGTGAGCCGCAGGCGATTGTCCGAAATCAGGCGGACGCTGGTATGAAAAGCGAAGCCTCTGATAATCCGTTGGCATGTGGCTTGCGGCGTTATGAGCGTGTGGCGCGCGATGTTGATTCGTGCGGCTGTCAGTAGACATGCTCATCAGGATTGCAGCGCATCCCACATGGCCTTATCTCGCTCTGCGGTCCAGATGCGTGGATGCTTGATACCGCTGGCCTCATCAACCGCGCGTGTTACATCGAACGGCAGGCAGTGCTCGTAAATGAAGACATGGCCGAACTTGCTGTCCATGTGAGAGCGTACGTGCGCCATTGCCGCCTTGAGATCATGACCGGCCTGAACCGCTTCCTTCGCGCTGCGCAAGAGCGTTGAAACAAAATCTTTGGTGTAGTCGAGACCTTCATTGACTCTGGCAGAGGTAGTCAGTGCCGGACCACGACCGGGCACCAGTTTTTCTGCACCCATGCTGCGCAGAATTTCGAGCGTTTCTGGCCATTCTTCAAGTTGCGCGTCACCGGTGTAAGCCGCCGCATCAAATTCCACCAGATCGCCTGAGAACAAGACCTTTTGCGATGGTATCCAGACGATGGTGTCGCCCTTGGTATGCCCCATGCCGACATGCATGATTTTTACTTCCAGCTTACCCATGAAGACGGTGAGTTCACGCTCAAAAACCAGCGTAGGCCAAGTGAGACCCGGCACCGATTCCACACCAGCAAACAGACGCGGGAAACGTTCGATTTCGGATTTCATATCCTGCTCACCGCGCTCGACGATCAGCTCATAGGTGCCACGCGACGCGATGACTTGCTGCGCACCCTCCTTGAAGTAGGCCGAAGCACCCAGCACGCGCACCGCGTGATAGTGGGTGAGCGTGACGTATTTGATTGGCAGATCGGTGATTTCGCGTATGTGTTTGATCAGCGCCTGCGCCATCACCGGCGTGGCCGTGGTGTCGATCACCATCACAGCATCGTCGCCGATGATCACACCAGAGTTCGGATCACCCTCGGCGGTATAGGCATACGCATTGTCCGACAGCTTGATGAAACTGGTTTTCTTTTCCTGCAGATCAGCCTGGGATGCAAAAGGTTTGGCGCTCATGAGGTCTCCGTGGATTCGCTGAGGCCTGATGGGGGCCTGACGAAGGGTTGTCTTGTCTGGGAATAAGAAGAAGGTTAGGATAGAATTTGTTCCTCGTCAACTAATTAGATATTAACGAATTATTTTCATTAATATAACGCTCCAACCATATTATTTACGCCAGACATGTCCATGGAAAAAAGCCGGCGAGGCATACAGTCGATAGAAACAGGTGGTCGCCTGCTCACGACACTGGCCGAGGAAGGTGGGCCGATGAGTCTGGGCGATCTGGCGAAAAAAGCCGGTATGCCCGCGGCAAAGGCGCATCCGTATCTGGTGAGCTTCGCCAGCTTTGGCCTGATTGAACAAAACCCGCTGACGGGCCGCTATGAGTTGGGGCCATTTGCGCTGCAGATGGGTCTGATCAGCCTGCAGCGACTGGATCCGGTGCGTATCGCCATTCCTATGGTGACCGCCTTGACGGCGGACATCGACCAGACCGTCGGTCTCTCGGTGCTCGGCAATCAGGGCCCGACCATCATCTACATCAGCGAATCGAGCTATCCCATCCATGTGAACATGCGAACCGGTACGGTGATGTCGATACAATCGACCGCAACAGGCCGAGCATTCGCTGCCTACCTGCCAGCGAAGCAAGTGGAGCGAATGATTGAACAGGAAAATCGCAACGGGGTGGCCGCGGGCTTTGGCGCCCAAGGCATGAAGCGCGCCGCGATGGAAACCCTGCTGGCCGATGTGCGCAGGCGCGGGATGGCGCGCGTGATGGGTGAGCCCATACCCGGTATCAATGCTATTTGCGCACCTGTATTCGAGCACACAGGCGCAATTCGATTGGGGATTACCGCCATAGGGCCGGCGGGCAGCTTTGATGCGGGCTGGCAGAGTGAGATAGCGCGCAAGGTACTCGCTTGCGCTCAAGAGGTTTCCAGGCGGCTCGGATACGAGGCCTGAGCACTCGCACGAGCAGCGGCAACGCTCTTTGGCCGAATCCGGTAAGATTTCCACAAACTTTTTGCCGGAGACCCGTCTCAATGAAATCCCGTTTGTTTAGTCTTGTCTTCGCAGCTTTCGCCTTGCCAGCCAGCGCCACCGAATGGCAGCTGATCTCGGAAACCAATGAACCCGGTAAAGTCATCAGCTGGTATGTAGATATGGGCAGCATCGTTCATGAAGACGACTACATGCGTGCGTTTCTCCGCACCAGCTGGTCTACCCCGCAATATGCGCCGGATAACACGGTGTATCAGTCATCCACCTACATTAATTATTTCGACTGCGATACACGGAGCATCGCGTTTACTGCCAACATCTACTATCTCTCCGAAGATCCCGTTGGCAAACCTGTGCATGAGGAGCCCACTGTAGCACTGGAAAAGCTGCGCTTCCAGCAAGTCAAACCAGGCTCTGCAGGTGATGCGCGCGTTGAGTTTGTCTGTAAATTCCGCTCAAAGAATTTCATGACTCACCGAAGCATCTCCGATGATCAGGGCTGATTGCGCATCAATATCGGGCTAGACATGCCGACGGCGTGCGCGAGAATGTAAGCAGGCAAAGCGCCCTCAACGCAGGCGATTCACTGAGAAGTACAGACCAAAAAAAACCGCAGCCTTGGCTGCGGTTTTTCGAAAGACACTAAATACTTAGACGCGACGCTTGTACTCACCCGTCCGGGTATCGATTTCAATCTTGTCGCCCTGTCCAACAAACAAAGGCACTGAAACTTCAAAGCCAGTAGCAGTCTTCGCAGGCTTGAGCACCTTGCCCGAAGTATCGCCCTTGACTGCCGGTTCGGTATAGGTGATTTCGCGAACTACCGTGGTCGGCAGCTCAACGGAGATCGCTTTTTCGTTATAGAAAACGACTTCGCATGCCATGCCATCTTCCAGATAGTGAATTGCATCGCCAAGATTTTCGGCTTCGACTTCGTACTGGTTGTACTCAGCGTCCATGAACACATACAGCGGATCAGCAAAATACGAATAGGTCGCTTCCTTGCGATCAAGGACCACCATCTCGAACTTATCGTCGGAGCGATATACAGCTTCCTGACCAGCATCGGTCAGTAGATTTTTCATTTTCATCTTGACCACAGAAGCATTGCGGCCAGACTTGGAAAATTCGGTTTTGACAATCACCATGGGCTCGCCCGAGACCATGACAACATTACCGATACGGATTTCTTGTGCGGTTTTCATAATAATCAGGCGTAAAAGTTCGGAATACAGAGCGCGCTGGCAGGGAACTGTGGTTGTTTGCAGCCGAGCGCAGAGACAAAAGCCGGCGGATTTTACCTGATTTTGCGGGCGAACCCGAGCAAACGGGATGCGAGATCAGACTGATTGCCCAGCTGTCTGGCCCAGGCACTCGCATGAATCGACCAGCCGGGTAATGCTTTGACAAGTGCCAGCCAGTTGTGCGACGCATCCGTTTGGCGATTCCAGGTTTGCCAGCCAGCGTCGACCAGCGCTGCTAGGCCGTCGTCAAAATTTTGAAAGTAGCGACTGAGGAAAGCCGCTCGCTTTACGTGATGGGTGCCTTCCGCCTGCTCGTAGAGCTGCCAGATAAAAGGCTGGCCAGCCCATTGCGCACGCACGGCACTGTCCTCGCCTCGCACAAAATTCAAATCACAACTCCACAACAAGCGGTCGTAATCGTCCGGCTCAAGAAACGGCAAGGTCTGCACACGGACTGTACCTGCCGCCAATGCTTCACAACCTTCAGGCAGGCCACCCGGAAAAACACACAACACCGGTGGGCCATCTTGCAAGTCCTTCAGTAATTCACCCAGTGGCGCGGATGGGTAGCTAAACACCGAAAGCAGCACCTCAGCGGATTCAAGCGTGATTCCCATCCTCGCAAGAAAAGCATCGCGAGCCATGGCATCGAAGGCGTGTCGCTCTGCGAGCAAATGCAGCTCTCTGATCAAACCGCCAGAACGAAGGTCAAAGCCGGGGAAGAAAAAATAGCGCGTCAGTGGCAAGCTTGGATGGGGTGATGGCAAGCCGTGGTGGTCGTCTACCCAGGCTTCAGCAGACAGGTATTCGAGATTAATCCATACCGGCGGGCTGCTCATTGCTGCCATCGCCGTCATCTGCGCTTCTGGCATCCTGCATCCAAACGCTTCGATAACAAGATCGGCCGGCTGATGCGGCGCTAGTCCCTCACGCCATGCGCACACCGTGAATCCGTCCAAGCGCTGAGCTGGCAAATCAGCCTGCAACTGAGGGCGCAGCGCCGCAAGCCGTTCGAGATCATCAATCCATAAAGTCGCCGCTAGTCCATGCTGTGCGAGCGAACGCGCCAGACGCCAGCAAACGCCCGCATCACCGTAATTGTCAATCACCTGACAATAGATATCGACTGAATTAAGTTCTCGCATACCACCTGACATAAGGATGACACCTGCCGGCGCCAGCCGGAAGACTACGCACACCCCACCAGAATTGCAATCAACCTGCCTTCGAACCTCAAACAAACTTCAAACGATCTTGTACAGGAAGGACTTGCGCAACAATTTCCTGAACATGGCACACTAAAGCTTCCACCCGACAGGGATGCGAGACAGACAACTAACTAAAAACAAGGAATCCCAATGAAAATCACTCTGCTACCCGTCGCCTTCGGACTACTGCTGTCCGTGAATGTACTGGCAAAAGATCGTACCGATCAGTGCGGTAGCTACACCAGTGTTGACACAGGCGAACAAACTGTCGACATGGGCAACAATACCCGTTTCATGCATTTTCGCTCCAGCACACAAATGCAAGCGCCAGAAGGTTCGAAGTTCAACGAACTCTCTGGCCAGTGCACAGGCGGCGCGGTGATTTATCCCGATGGTTCGGTTGAAGCCGAGGGATTGTGCGCCGTCACGGATGTTGGCGGTGATGTGTTGACCTACGCTTTCACCCAGGGGCGCGGCGCTCGCGAAGGTAAATACACGCGGAAGGGCGGCACCGGCAAATTTACCAATTCACGCGAGACCGGCTGGTTCCAGGCAGTGAGCCTCAATGGTGATGTCACCACAGGTAACTGGGGCGGCAAGGGCGCATGTAAATAACGATGTTCACTGACGGTGGCGCCGCGCTGCCGTCAGTCCCACTCCAGCTTCGGATACAGCATCGTTGCATTGCGTCGGTTGGCGGAATCAAACAGCGTCCACTGACTACGCTCCGAACTCGCGGCTGTCTCTATCGCCGCCTGCATGGATTTTCCCTCTGCGATACTTTGCTTCAAATCTTTCAACAAGGTCTGCAGATACTGCCGCTGCTTCGCCAGCGCGGCGTTCTTGTCAGTGACGATAGGGCCATGACCGGGAATGACCCGCGCTGCCGGCACCTCAGACAAGGCATCAATCACGCTTAGCCAGCCAGGCACATCGCCATCAATCGATGGCGTGCGATCCACGAACAGCAAATCACCCAGCCACCAACTGCGGGTGCGCTCATCCATAACACTCAGATCATGATCGGTATGCGCGATCGGCCATGCCTTGAGCAAGAGCCGACGATTACCCAGATCGATCACGCGCTCGGCAGCAACGGTGTGCGTTGATACGACGATGCGACTGCCTGTCGCCGCCGCATCACCCAACATGGTTTTGAGATTGCTTTCGTAGGCCTCTGCGCGCGAACGCATAGCGCGCGGCAACTGTACATGCCCAATGAATTCCGGGTTATCCTGTTCAAACGCTGCATTACCGAAGATATGATCGGAATGTACGTGCGTATTGATCACATAACGGATGGGCTTGTGCGTGTGCGCACGCACAGCTTCGCGCAGTGCCATCCCTACCAGGTAACTGCCGCCACTATCGACAATAGCCACTGCTTCATCACCGATGATGAAGCCGATATTGGCGATATCCCCATGATAGTGGTCACCGAATTCTTCATGCACGCCCTGATGTACAAACACACCGGGGGCGATTTCTTCCATAGGCAACGGCGATGATCCCGCCCGGCTGAACTGGAATGAACAACACAGAAAAATCAGCAGAACCCGGAAGCGCATCACTCAGGACTCCGCAATAATTTGCCGCAATGCCTGTTCGAACGCTTCCGGTGGCTGACCTCCCTGCACCAGATAACGATCATTGATGATCACTGCCGGTACGGAATTAATGCCCTGAGACAGATAGAACTGCTGCTGTTGGCGCACTTCATCACGCCACTTGTCAGAATTGAGTATCTCGGTCGCATGCGCCACATTCAGTCCTGATTGTTCAACAGCCAACAGTAGTACCGCGTGACTCGAAGGATCGGCACCTTCCGAGAAATACGCGGACAACAAGCGCCATTTCAATCGACGCTGCGCGTCCGCATCTCCCTCTTCAGCAGCCCAGTGCAGCAGCCTGTGTGCATCGAAGGTGTTGTAGGTGCGCTTGCGGCCTTCCATGTTAAAGCTAAAGCCCACCGCCGCCCCTCGCTCGCGAATATGCTCATGATTCTGTGCCACCTGCTCTTCGGTGATCTGATATTTGCGCATCAGATGTTCAAGGATATCCTCGCCTTCGGGCGGCATATTCGGATTGAGCTCGAACGGCTGAAAATTCAGCGAAACGCTGACTTCATCACCGAAGCGCTTAATGGCCTGCTCCAGTGAAGCCAGCCCCACTGCACACCATGGGCAGGCAATATCGGAGACGAAATCAATTTTTATGGGTGTCATGGATTGCAAATAGGGTGAAGTGAGGCAGCGCCACTGCCGGTACCAAAGATGCTAACACGGGGTGAAGACCCTATACTTCGGTGCTTGGACCCGATGCAAATTGAGAACAGCCCATGCTACGCGCGACTTTGATACTGATACTGTCTGTGAATTGGTCCGTGCTGGCAATCGCCGCCGATCCGGCACCTGCGCAGGCAGATTTTGAACCCAAACTCTTGCGGCCACCGGAAGTACACTTGGCTCCTGACACCACGCCCATGCGCGGCCCGGAGGATTTTGCCCTGCCAGCCTCGAAGCCGGCGCCCCGAACAGGCAAGGACACGGGTGCGCAAGAACGAGCAGCCAGTCCCCAACCCGCGAGCAATGCGCCAGTTCTGGAAGGCTTCTGAAGCAGTATCGCGGCCTCGCGGTCCATGGTGTTCATCTCAACAGTTGCCGGCAAGCGGCACGACTGTTAGTCTGCGGAATACCCACGGGCAGAATTGTTTTCATAAATGAAATCCTCATCACATCGCAAGGCCATGCAGAGCATAGGTTCGGTGCTTGGTAACGCCACACGCCTTGAAGGTACGCTTCATGTCGACGAGAGCGTACGCATCGATGGCAAACTTGAGGGAAATCTGGAGCAGCCCGATGGCAAGGCGCGTTGGATCCTGATCGGACCGACCGGTGAAGTGCATGGCGACATTCGTGCGCAAAATATTTCGATCGCCGGCAAGGTGATCGGCAACATCATCGCCAGCGAAAGCATCGAGCTCATCGATGGATGTGAAGTCCGCGGCAATATCACCCACAAATCCATTACCGTCGAACCCGGCGCCAGTGTGCATGGACAGCTGATCGCCCGCGACGAGACTGACAGCGAGGCGGCTGCCAAGCAGGTCATTGAGGCCGCGCGCAGTAACAGCTGAACCTCGCGTCACCGTAGACTGCATTATTGGTCCAATGCCCCTGCACGTACAAACCACCATCTTCATGATTTGCATGGCCTACCTGGTCTTGCATGGCGCGATCTGGTTTGCGCTTTCGGAACAACGCAATGCGCAAGTCAGGCTTTGGTGTATTTCGGGGCTGGTCAGCGGCGTCTCCGTTGTGTTGCTGTCTTTGCGCGGGACGATCAGTGAATTTGCTTTTGTCTACATCGCACAATTCCTGATGATGATCGGTAATATGGGACGTACTATTGCACTTCGGCTTTATCTTCCTGTGCGCATACGCCCTGCCATCGTCTTTCATGCAATTATCGGATTAACTTACTACGTGTGGATGGTGTCTGCGTACGAAGCAGGCACCGATACGTTAACGCTATCGATATTTTTCTTCGGGTTTTATGCGATTGTGTGCGTTGACTACGTTCTGGTCGGACTCTTTCTCAACCGTCACTCGCAGACGCTCGGACCTAGAGTGCTGGCAATTGGTGGGCTGATACTGTCTGGTTCTCTGGCTTTCAAAGCAAGCGCAAGCATCATGGGGTGGGGTGCAGATGATATCTATGCTCCCGGTATCGACCAGTATGTGATGATCGCCGGTCAGTTCATCGCAATCACACTGGTTAACATCGGATTTCTTCGCATATTTCTCGATCTACGCCAACAAAAAAATCTCACGACAGAACGCAACCTCGCGGACGCGAAAGAACACGCCGCGCTACTCTCTCGGCATAAGAATGAACTACAGAAGCTGCTCACGGAGCGTGAAGAAATCATTCGACAGCTCACTTTGTCGAATAAAACTGCCGGTATGGGTGTGTTGGTAGCCAGCCTCGCACATGAGCTGAACCAACCCCTATGTGCTATCCGGCTCAATGCGCAACTCGTCGAACGCAAGCTCAATGCCAGCGATACCGATGTCGAAGGCGCAAGAAAATTTCTGGACTCGGTCATCAACGACAATCGTCGCGCGGCCGATATCATTACCCGGCTTCGTGCCATGTTCGAACATCAGGACAAAGGGGAAATAACACTGGACGTGCACTCGCTGCTGCGTGATACCGTGACCTTGGTACAGATGCGCGCCAATGAAGAAGGGGTGTCGATTATCACTGAATTCTCAGATCAACCCGCTATGCTTCAAGGCGATCAAGCCCAGCTGCAACAAGTGATTTTGAACCTGCTCAACAATGCCATGGATGCGCTTGCCGGGGTAGAACGGGATAAAAAGTTCATCTATCTGAAGACGACCATAGCCAACGGGCAGTTGATTCTTCACGTTGACGATAACGGCTGCGGGATACCAGACCATTTACGCCACTCCGTCTTCGAACTCTTCAAGACCAGCAAGGCTCAGGGCATGGGCGTTGGACTCTGGCTATCCAAAACCGTCATCAACGGTCATTGCGGGGACATCCAATTCACCAGCCAGCCGGGTGAGGGAACCCGGTTTGAGGTCGTCTTGCCTGTGAATTGAATAATCCCTCGGCTCTGAGCCAGAAAATGACCGAGAGGAACGTTTATAATGGGGAACATTCTTCCGAGCGGCATGACCGCCTAATCCGGCAATGCAGGTTCTGAACCGAAACCTTTGCAATGGCATCATCGCCCTGCTGGCCAGCACGCTGGTTGCGGTGCCTTCGTACGCGGCCACTTTCACCTGCGTGACGACCGCTTTACGGGGAAACAAATGGATTTGCCAGGATAACGTTGCGCTCTGTACCTTCGTCTTCCTCGTCAATGAAAGTGAAAAGTCCATGGTGCGAAGGGTCGATGACGATAATCCCAAAGTGCCGGTGGTGGTCGACAAATGGGAAACCGAGAAAATCATCGCGCATGAAGACCAGACCCGATTGGACAGAGGTCTCATCGAGCAGTACTACTACCGAATCGAGCGCGATAGTGGAAAGTTCATCATAGCCAATGAGTATCGGACCAACAGCGGCCGCTACCTCACTCAGGACGATATCAACGCGACCGACAAGAAGCGTTTTTCTTATTATCGTCCACGCCTTTTTTCCGAAACAGGTCGCTGCAAGTTCAGCTCAGGAAAATAGCGCTCATCCGCCAGCACTACCGTTGGTGTGCAGTCCCTGTGAACCAACTCAATCAGCGCACCTTGACTCGCTGGCTCGTGAATTGTTTGGCTCCTGCTTCCAGCGCGCGATCGAGATAGGCGGAATAGAAACCGTTGTTGTCTCCGCCGATAATCGGATCGGCCAGTAATTCGCCCTCGGCATTCACCACAATGACAGTTGGCGCAATCTGCACGCCATAGCGCGTCGCCAGTGCAGATTGCGTGGTGGATTTCCCATCAAATCCCGTCAGAGAATCACGACTGGTGATCTGGACTTCACGAATCACCGGCCTGTCCGCCGGCGACGCATCCCGCAGGAGCGGCACCAGGTAATTTCGGCGCACCACTTTGCAATAGCCACAGCCTGGCAATGAGAACATCAACAGGAAAGTCTTGCGGTCTGCATGCGCTTGCGCTGCCTCGCGCTGCAGATTTTGCGGAGCAGGCAACATTTCATCTTGCGATTGCGCGTGCGCAGGCAAAATGAAGAGCCAGCCTGCAAATAGGATAGCGGCAATGCGAATGACCATAGTTGCCTCGCGACGATTCATGGAGAGGGGCTCACTGAGAAGCGGCTGCAAGCCAGCAGTCCCTGAATCTCAATCAGAGTACCTGAGCGCGCATTGAATTCTTTGCCGGCGACGCTCAGCGTCTGATTGCTGTGGTTCAGGGTGAAATCCAGACTGACTTCCGTGCCGTCCGCCCGGAAGCCGAGACTGCGACACATAATTTTCTCGGTGCTCGGCGGCTCGCAGGCACAAACTTCGGTGCGCCCTGCAAAACAACCGGCAGCCAGCGCAGG
>JACCDK010593509.1_pt1 | contig 40245 bp, 36 predicted proteins | sample 7445871 | NCBI WGS metagenome assembly JACCDK01 (sample SAMN15323436, study PRJNA562643) | freshwater metagenome | isolation source: river surface water | place: USA:Blue River Watershed | collected 2017-08-15 | reverse complement strand
GGCAACGTAGTTACCCCTAGCGACCTACTCGACGAACATGGCAGCGATGCAGTTCGCTACTGGGCAGCATCTGCTCGTCTGGGCACCGATGCAGCATTTGACACCGGGCAAATGAAAATCGGTCGCCGACTTGCCATCAAGATTCTGAACGCAGCAAAGTTTGCGCTTTCGTTTGATGTTCCTGCCGGACACTGTGAAGTTACCGAAGCAGTAGATCAAGCAATGCTGCTTGCACTTGCCGATGTGGTGCGTGAAGCAACCATCGCTTTCGAAAACTACGATCACACGAAAGCTTTGGAGCTCGCCGAAAAGTTCTTCTGGAACTTCACCGATGACTACCTCGAATTAGTCAAGGAACGTGCTTACGGTCAAGGTGGTGCCACCACCGCAACTCAGGCGAGTGCAGCACTCGCACTGCGCAAGGCACTGCACGTGATGCTTCGACTATTTGCTCCGTTCCTGCCTTTTGCAACCGAAGAGGTATGGGGATGGTGGCAAAAGAATTCCGGATCGATTCACCGCAGTGGCTGGCCTACCGTTGACGAACTGACCGTAGGGCTAGATTCGGCTAACCACGGATTACTCGAGCTCGCATCGGTAGCTCTGTTTGGTTTGCGCAAAGCAAAATCAGATGCCAAAGCATCGATGAAAGCCGAAGTGGTTTCAGCCACTCTTCAGGCCCCGGCCGCAGTCTTAACCAGCGTTCGGGTTTTTGAAAGTGACCTAAAGGCGGTTGGGCGCATAGCCGAATTGACATACGCTGAAGCCGAAGAAGTAGCAGTGACGGATGTGGTGCTTGAAGTAGCCTCTTAGGTATGACTTTCAGCGCCGAAAATCCATTTGCCCATCGCAGCACTCTCGAATACGAACTTCCTCCGTTCGACAAGATCCGCGACGAACACTACTTACCCGCCTTCTATGCTGGCTGCGAGCAGCAACTAGCCGAGATTGATTCGATTCTGAATTCCGGCGACGCTACCTTTGAAAACACCATTGTGGCATTGGAGCTAAGTGGAAAATTACTCGAGCGCGTGCTCCTGGTTTTCTTTAATAAGTCGTCAAGCGATACTTCGCCCGAGCTAGACAAAATCGAAGCTGAATTAGCCCCAAAGCTCGCAGCCCACTCAGACTCCATTCGACTCAATCCTGTGCTCTATGCGCGGATTGCTCAGCTGCACGACAAAATCGATTCACTTGGCCTTGATGCCGAAAGCAAATGGCTATTGATTCGCTATTACCAAGATTTCCGCAAGGCGGGGGCGCACCTCAGTGAGGCCGAGAGAAGCAAGGCCATGGAAATCAATCAGCGTCTCGCCGAGTTAGATACCAAGTTCAGTCAGCAGCTTCTAAACGACACCAACGATCTTGCCGTGATAATCGACGACGTGAGCGAACTTGATGGCCTGAACGAAAATGAAATTGCCGCCGCAGCGTCTGCCGCGAAAGGCCGCGGGCACGAAGGCAAGTGGCTGATCAATATGGTGAACTTCACCGGAAACCCAATGCTTGCCGCGCTCACCAACCGTTCGGTTCGTGAGAGCATCATGAAGAATTCGCTCATCAAGGGTGGCCGCGATAACGAAAATGACAATCGAAGAATTCTGCTCGAGATGGTCAAACTTCGTGCCGAAAAGGCAAAGCTGTTTGGCTATGAGTCGCACGCTCACTATGAGCTGACCGATCGCACAGCCAAGAATCCTGCAAACGTACATGAAATGTTGCGCAAGATTGCGCCTGCTGCGAGACGCAATGCCGAATTGGAGGCTGCGGACATTAGTTCGGCAATCAAAGCAGAGGGCGAAGTCTTCGAGATGCAATCTTGGGACTGGGATTTGTATACCGAACGTGTGCGCAAAGAGAAGTACAACATCGATACAGATCTTTTTAAGCCTTACTTCGAACTTGAAAGCGTGCTGCAAAACGGAGTCTTCTTCGCAGCAAATAAGTTGTTTGGTATAACTTTCAAGGAACGGCCGGATCTCGTCGCATATCACGCAGAGGCAAGAGTCTTCGAGGTCTTTAATGAAGACGGCAGCAAGCTGGGCTTATTTATCGGTGATTTTTACACGCGTGATTCAAAGCGCGGTGGTGCATGGATGAATAATCTTGTCGATCAAAACCACCTACTCGGCCAGTACCCAGTGGTGGTTAACAACCTAAATGCGCCAAAACCACCAAAAGGTGAACCTACGCTTCTAACGTTTGACATGACCACTACCCTCTTCCACGAATTTGGACACGCGCTTCACGGTTTACTTTCCAATGTGATGTACCCGCGCTTCTCTGGCACAAGCACACCTCGTGACTTCGTCGAATTCCCATCTCAGGTGAACGAAATGTGGATGCTTTGGCCAGACGTTGTTGCGAATTACGCGAAGCACTGCCAGACCGGCGAGTCACTACCTCAGGAATGGATCGACAATTTAAAGCGAGCCGAAACCTTTAACCAGGGTCACGCAACTGTTTCATATCTTTCGGCAGCAGTACTAGACCTCGCCTGGCACCAGCTGACCCCAAATGAAATTCCAGATTCGGTTGAGAAATTTGAGAACAAGGCGATTGCCGACTACGGACTCGATTTTCATTTGGTACCAACTCGATATCGCAGTAGTTACTTCTCGCACATTTTCGCGGGCGGATACTCCGCTGGATACTACGGTTACATTTGGAGTGAAGTGCTCGATGCCGATACCGTTGACTGGTTCAAACAGAATGGTGGACTAACCAGAGCAAATGGAGATCACTTCCGAGAGCAATTACTTTCTCGCGGCGGCACCGAAGACGCCCTTCAGCTATTCCGCAATTTCCGTGGCAAGGATGCCACGATTGAACCACTTCTTAAGCGGCGCGGTTTGCTCTAGCTCGAAACCACAGCCAAACGGTGACGCCCATTAGCAGCGCCCAAAAAGCTGAACCAATAGAAAAAGCTGTGAAGCCAGACGAGGCAACCAGGAAGGCAATTACGGCAGGCACTCGCATTGTGGCGTCTTCGACTAGCGAAGTGAGCGCACCGATTATTGTGCCAAGCAGTGCTAGACCAGCTCCGGCCAAAATTATTTCTTTTGGAGCCTGCATAACGAAGCTAATAGTGGCACCCGTGGTTGCGGCCATGAGTAAATAAATCACTCCACCGAAGGCTGATGCAATCCAGCGCTTGCTTTGATCCTTGTGCGCTTGCTCGTTGGCATTTAACGCTGCAGTAATCGCCGCCATGTTGGTCACAAAACCGCCAAAGAAATTCGCAATAACGGACCCAAAGCCGGTGGCAAGCATAATTGGACGAAACGGAATCTCATAACCAAAACTTTTCATTATTGCGATACCCGGAATATTTTGGCTTGCCATGGTCACCAGATAAAGCGGAAGACCGATTGAGAAGATGGCCGGGATTGAAAACTGTGGTGTCACAAATTGCAGTGCTGGCCAAATCGAATCAATTGGCACCGATATATTTTGCTCAATCGCTGTAAGCGTGAACAGCAACACCATGGCAATAGGTACAGCCCAAACTTGCGCAAATTTATAGAGCACCAACCAAACTAGAATCACCGGCAGCATGATCCAAGGAAATTCACTTGCCGCTTTGAAAGGTGCAATACAGAAGGAGAAAATCACTCCGGCCAACATGGCGCTGGCAATTGGTTTAGGTATGGAACTCACCAACTTACCCAGCGCTGGCCAAAGTCCGGTGAGAGCAATCATCAGAGCTGAGAACATGAATGCACCCACAGCGGTTTGATAGCCGTAGTTCAGGCCACCAGCGGATACCAAGAGCGCTGCACCTGGCGTACTCCACACGATGCTAATTGGCATCTTGTATCGCCAACTCAAAGCAATCGAAAGCGTTCCGTAAAGCAAAAGCATTACGAAGACTACCGAGACGATTTGCGCTGGTGTTGCGCCAAGTGCCGTAGTAGCAGCTATTACAACGCCAGTGGATGCAGCCTGGCCGGTGATCGAGGCAACCGTACCGGCAAGTAGTGGAGCCTTAATGTCGCTTAAGCGAGAGGCCATTTTTATTAGGCGGACTTCTCTTGCTTATTGTTCTTGAATGGAACGATGGCTGGAGATTCCTTAGTTTCCACCACGTTTTTAGTGATGCGAACCACGCCTTGAACATCGCTACCAGGGATTTCAAACATGATTGGACCTAGGATTTCCTCGAGGATTGCACGAAGGCCGCGAGCGCCTGTCTCGCGACCGATCGCCTGGTCGGCGATGGCCTCCAAAGCATCCTGATCAAATTCCAACTCAAAACCGTCTAGCTCAAACATTCGCTGATACTGCTTAACCAAGGCATTCTTTGGCACGGTCAGGATTTCGATTAGTGCTTCTCGGTCAAGTTCTTTGACCGTGGCTATTACCGGCAAGCGACCGATGAACTCCGGGATAAGACCGAATTTACGAAGGTCTTCTGGCTGCACTTCGCTGAAAATCTCGGACACATCGCCCTTGGCAAAAACAGGTGATCCAAAGCCGATCCCCTTTTTACCTGATCGCGCCGAGATGATTTCTTCGAGCCCAGCAAAGGCGCCGGCAACAATAAACAGAACATTCGTGGTGTCAAGCTGAATGAATTCCTGCTGAGGGTGCTTTCTGCCGCCCTGCGGAGGCACAGATGCAACGGTTCCCTCAAGAATTTTTAGCAGCGCCTGTTGGACTCCCTCACCAGAAACATCGCGAGTAATTGATGGATTTTCGGCCTTGCGAGAAATCTTGTCGATTTCGTCGATGTAGATAATTCCAGTCTCGGCTCGTTTTACATCGCCATCCGCTGCCTGTAGCAATTTGAGCAGAATGTTTTCAACGTCTTCGCCAACATATCCGGCTTCGGTTAGTGCGGTTGCATCGGCTACGGCAAACGGCACATTAAGCCTTTTGGCCAGACTCTGTGCGAGATAGGTTTTACCGCAACCGGTGGGGCCAATCATCAAAATGTTTGACTTAGCAATTTCAATTGCGTCGTGCTCTTTACCTGTGGCGGTTAGAGTTCCGCGAGAACGAATGCGCTTGTAGTGGTTGTAAACAGCAACTGACAGAGCTTTCTTTGCCTGATCCTGGCCAATCACAAATTCGTCTAGGTACCCCTTGATTTCGCGTGGCTTCGGAAGGTCGATTTCTTCAACCTGCTTCACCACCGAACCAAGTTCTTCTTCGATGATCTCGTTACAAAGCTCGATGCACTCGTCGCAGATATAAACGCCTGGGCCGGCAATCAATTTGCGCACCTGCTTCTGGCTCTTTCCGCAGAAAGAACACTTGAGCAGGTCGCTCGATTCGCCCAACTTAGTCATACAAAAACCCTATATCTGGGTAGCCCGAAAAGCCGGCTAATTATGCGTTTTTGCGTGAGGTAAGCACCTGGTCGATTAGCCCGTATTCGAGTGCCTCTGCGGAAGTTAGGATCTTGTCGCGGTCGATGTCCTTGTTGACCTCGGCGATCGACTTTCCGGTGTGCTTCGAAATCGTCTCTTCAAGCCAACTGCGCAAGCGAAGCAGTTCTTTGGCCTGTAACTCGATGTCAGATGCCTGACCCGGGCCGCCACCGGTCTCCGGCTGGTGAATCAGGATTCGTGCATTCGGAAGTGCCAAACGCTTGCCAGGAGTACCGGCAGCCAAGAGCACAGCAGCAGCTGAAGCAGCCTGACCTAGACAGACGGTCTGGATCTGAGGACGAATGTACTGCATGGTGTCGTAAATCGCGGTCATTGCTGTAAACGAACCACCTGGCGAGTTAATGTACATGGTTATGTCGCGATCTGGGTCTTGCGACTCCAGCACCAATAGCTGCGCCATGATGTCGTCGGCAGATGCATCGTCAACCTGAACTCCCAAGAAGATAATGCGATCTTCAAAAAGCTTGTTGTATGGGTTCTGCTCGCGGTATCCGTATGAGGTGCGCTCGGTAAAACTAGGCAGGATGTAACGAGATTCGGGTGAAATAAAGTTATTCATTAGTTCTTTCCTACTCCCGTTGCTGATCCGGCAAATTCTTGAATGTGATCGATGAATCCATATTCCAGTGCTTCTTGTGCCGTGAACCAGCGGTCGCGGTCGCCATCCTTCATGATCTGCTCAACTGTCTTACCGGTTTGCTCCGCGGTAATAGATGCAAGCTGACGCTTCATTGACATGATTAGTTCTGCCTGAGTTTGAACATCGGCAGCGGTTCCGCCGAAACCACCGTGAGGCTGGTGAAGCAGAACTCGGGTGTTCGGAGTCGCGTAGCGCTTACCTTTAGTTCCTGATGAAAGCAAGAACTGACCCATGGAGGCACACATACCGATACCTACGGTAACGATGTCATTTGGTACGTATTGCATGGTGTCGTAAATTGCCATACCGGCGGTGATCGAGCCACCCGGTGAATTGATGTAGAGGAAGATGTCTTTGGTTGAATCTTCGGCAGCAAGCAAAAGAATCTTGGCGCAGATTTCGTTTGCCATGTCGTCGCGAACTTCACTTCCTAGCCAAATGATGCGGTCGCGAAGCAAACGCTCGAAAGTTCCATTGCGTTCTGGGCCATGTTCAGCCATGAATTCCTCTTTCCTTGGTGCGACTTAAAGGCTAACTGCCAAGCATCGAAATGCCTGGCAGTGTTCGCTCAGCGAGTAATGACTAGTGGTCGTGACCCGCGTGGTCGTCAATGGCTAGTTCGGCGTCAGACTTGGTGAAAGCCTCAAGGTCTACCTTGCCTTTGCTGTCGCTGACCTCGGCGTGCTCAAGAACGATTGCCAATGCCTTTCGACGCGCAACCTCGCCGACAAATGAAGGAATCTGACCGTTCTGGTCAATGATCTTGATAAATTCGCTTGGATCCATGCCGTACTGCTGTGAGCTCTGCACTAAGTACTGCATTAGCTCGTTTTCGTTGACCTTTACGTCTTCGGCAAGAGCAATTTCGTCAAGCAGCATCTGCACGCGGAAAGACTTCTCGCTCTGCTCCTTGACTTCAGCGCGGTGCTTCTCGTCTTCCAGGCGACCCTCGCCTTCGAGGTGACGATTCACATCGTCGTTGATCAATTCTTCAGAAACGGCGATCTCAACCATGCCGAGAAGTGCATCGGTCACCTTGTCGCGAGCCTCTAGACCCTGACCCCACTTCTTAGATTCAGCAAGCTGCTCCTCGAGTGACTTCTTTAGTTCAGCAATCGTGTCAAATTCTGAAGCTAATTTCGCAAATTCATCGTCGGCCTTTGGAAGCTCACGCTCCTTCACCGCGTTTAGTGTCACAGAAATTAGCGCATCCTTGCCGGCAGCATCGCCGCCAACCAACTTCGAATTAAAGGTAGTGTTCTCTCCTGCGGTAAGAGTGTCAAGCGCTTCGTCAATGCCGTCAAGCAAGTTTCCAGAACCAATTTCGTAAGAAATGTTTTTCGCTTCGTCGATGACCGTGCCATCAATTTCGGCCTTGAGGTCAATCGAGGTGAAGTCACCCTTCTTCGCTGCACGCTCAACGGTCTTGAGCGAACCGAAACGTGCCCGCAGTGAGTCGAGTTCGGCATCAACGTCTTTTGAGTCAACTTTTACATCGGTGACCTTGACCTTTAGGCCCTTGTAGTTTGGCAGCTTGATTTCTGGGCGAACCTCAACTTCGATTTCAATCTCGAGAGTGCCTTCCCAGGAGTTCTCATCTGGAGCCTTGACAATGTCGGCCTTTGGTTGACCAATCGGGCGAAGTTTGTGCTCCTCGATACCTGCTCTGTAGAAACTATCCATGCCATCGTTGATGGCGTGAGCAATGATGGCAGGCTTACCAACGCGCTTCTCGAGAATCGCAGGCGGTACCTTGCCCTTGCGGAAACCAGGGATTGAGACATCCTCGGCGATGTGTTCGTAAGCGTGATCGATGCTCGGCTTCAAGTCGGTTGCGGTCGCCTCAATCTTTAGCTTTACGCGAGTTGGAGTTATGCGTTCAACAGTTGATTTCAATGGACCTTCTCCTGAAAAGGCTCACGACTAATCGCGAGCTGGGTTTTTACTACTATCAATCACTTATGTAACAGTGGTCGGGATGACAGGATTTGAACCTGCAACCCCCTGTACCCAAAACAGGTGCTCTACCAAGTTGAGCCACATCCCGGAGGTTCGCTCTACTACGAGCAGACAACTTCCCTATCTTATCCCATAGAATGGTTGGGTTCGCCGATTTTCCGGCTAACTTCGCGGATGTAGCTTAATGGTAGAGCCTCGGTCTTCCAAACCGATGACGCGGGTTCGATTCCCGTCATCCGCTCCAAAACTCAGCTCTGGCAATTTCCACACCAGTACAACTTGCGCCCTGCCATTAGTTCAATTTGAATCTTTGATTCGCAAATTCGGCAAGGCTCACCTTCGCGCTTATAGACCCAATTTCGTTCGGCCTTACTCGGACGTTTGGTGAACAAATCATCGCGAGTGATCATGTAAGAGGTCTTTACGCCAACCTTTAGAAGTTTTACCGCGTCTTCCCAAATTGCCTGCAGCTGTTCAGCCTTCAAAAGTTTGCCAGGAGTATGCGGTTCGATGTTTGCTCGAAACAGCAACTCGGCTCGGTAAACGTTTCCAATTCCAGCGATAACAGACTGATCCATTAACAATTCGCCAATTGACTTTTTGCTAGACATTACTTTTTCAATAAAACGTTTTGCCTCTCTCCCGCCGCGATCTGGATTGAGTGGATCTGGCCCGAGCCTTTTGAGAATGCTTTGCAACTCCGTGGCGTCGATTACTGCACAAACCGTCGGTCCACGCAATTCAGCCAAAGTACTCCCCGAAAAAAATCGAGCACGGACTTCTCCCACTACCTCCGGAAGTTGATCAAAAGCATGCCAACGCCACTTTCCGTAGATGCCGAGATGCACTCGCAGAATTGCCGAATCCCCGAATTCCAAAAATAACTGCTTACCGACAGCCCAGGCTTTGGTCAATACCTGACCGGAGATCAGATTTGCATCGCTGGAAAATCTTCCCTGGGGTGAATCAACCGTGACTTTCTTTCCGGCGAGTAATTTATTGAAGTCATTCGCCGTGCGATGTACGGTGTGTCCTTCTGGCACTTAGAGAATTTCGCCGGTTTCTTCGTAGTTGGCAATCTTGCCAATTCGTCGCACGTGACGTTCATCGTTGCTAAATGGCTCAGCAATAAAGAGCTCAATCAGATGAAGAACTTCATCTTGAGAATGTTGGCGAGCACCCACTGCAATCACGTTGGCGTCGTTGTGTTCACGCGCTAATTTCGCAGTCGACTCGTTCCAGGCAAGTGCGGCACGAATGCCGACTACTTTATTGGCTGCAATCTGCTCCCCGTTGCCTGAGCCACCGAGCACAATCCCCAGAGCCGGTATCCCCGCCTGCTGGTCTCTAACTACCGCAAGTGCGGCATTGATACAGAAGCTGGGGTAATCATCTAGTGGGTCGTAGCTGGTTGGCCCATGGTCAAATACTTCATGACCCTGCTTGCCCAATTGCTCGATCAGAAAGTGGCTAAGTTCAAGGCCTGCATGGTCAGTGGCAATGTGAATACGCATGGTTACTAGGCTAGTTGACGAATTACCGCAAAGATGCAGGAGAAGAAATGCCAGGAGAAAACCTAACCCGAATCGAAGCTCAGGACCGAGCTCGAATCCTGAAGGTTCACGACTATGAAGTGGAGCTCGACCTAACCAAGGGCGACACGGTTTTCGGCTCAAAGACTACAGTCACCTTCGACTGCAACGAACCAGGTGCGAGCACTTTCATTGATGCCATTACTAACCGGGTGCATAGCATTACCTTGAATGGAGAATCTCTGGATGTGGCAACGCATTCCGATGGAATTCGAATTCAAGTGCCAAACCTCAAAAGCGAGAACGTGTTGGTGATTGATGCAGACGCCAATTACATGAATACCGGTGAAGGCCTGCATCGATTTGTTGATCCGGTCGACAACGAGGTCTACCTTTACAGTCAGTTTGAGGTTCCAGATTCAAGGCGCATGTTCGCTGTTTTTGAACAGCCAGATCTAAAGGCTAGATTCACTTTTACTGTTACCGCCTCTGAAAAGTGGAAGGTTGTCTCAAATCAACCAACTCCTGCGCCGTCAAAAAATGGGAATGGTTCGGCCACCTGGAGCTTCGGCGCGACACCTAGAATCTCAAGCTACATCACAGCTTTGATTGCCGGACCTTATGTCGAGCAGCGCTCAGAACTGACTTCCAGTAACGGCAAGGTGATACCGCTTGGTGTGTTTTGCCGCGCTTCACTGGCCGAGTTTATGGATGCCGAATACATATTCGAAAAAACACGTCAGGGCTTCGAGTTTTATGAGAAGCAATTTGACGTACCTTATCCGTTCGACAAGTACGACCAGCTATTCGTTCCCGAATTCAATGCCGGCGCTATGGAAAACGCTGGAGCGGTAACCTTCACCGAAACATATGTGTTCCGCTCTAAGGTCGCAGACGCCACAAAAGAACGCCGAGTGGTTACTATCCTCCACGAGCTGGCCCACATGTGGTTTGGCGACTTAGTGACAATGCGTTGGTGGAATGACCTTTGGCTCAATGAGTCATTCGCAGAATACGCTTCAACCCTTGCCACCGCCGAAGCCACCGAATGGCATGGAGCCTGGACAACCTTTGCTGCTCTCGAGAAGTCATGGGCATACCGCCAGGACCAGCTTCCGTCTACGCATCCGATTGTTGCAGAGATAAATGACCTCGAAGATGTGCAGGTAAATTTCGATGGAATCACCTACGCCAAGGGAGCATCAGTTTTAAAGCAGTTGGTGGCCTGGGTGGGGCAAGAAAAATTCATGGCCGGTGTAAGTGCTTACTTCAAGAAGCACGCGTACCTAAACACTGAACTGCCTGATCTGCTGAGTGAGCTTGAGGCACAATCCGGACGCGATTTAAAATCTTGGTCAGCAAATTGGCTTGAAACTGCAGGGGTAAACACCTTGCGACCAAAACTTGCTGTTGCTGATAACAAAATTCTCAAGCTGGAGATTGTGCAAACAGCCATCGCCGAACACCCAACAATTCGCCCGCATCGCATGGCTATTGGGTTCTATAACTTTGACAACGGAAAGTTGAAGCGCACCAAACGATTAGAAATAGATGTTGACGGCGATCTAACCAATGTTCCTCAGGTAGTTGGAGAAAAAGTTCCAGATCTTTTGCTTCTTAACGACGATGATTTGGCCTACGCCAAGATTCGCCTAGATGAGCAGTCTTGGTCAAATGCAATTAAGCACCTGGGTAATTTTAAAGATTCACTAGCTCGCACCCTCGTTTGGGGTGCAGCCTGGGATGCGACTCGCGATGCAGAAACGAGCCCCCGTGAGTTCATCCATTTAGTGCTGAACAACATCTCGGCAGAAACAGAATCAACAACAATTCTCACTCTATTGCGTCAACTAATTACCACTGGTAACTACTACGTTTCCAAAAATCACCGTGACGAATATCTGATTGCAATCGGCGACGGTTTACTAGAACTGGCCCGTAAGGTCGAACCCGGTTCAGATTTGCAGCTGCAGCTACTTAAATTCTTCCCTCAATTTGCTCGCACCGACACTCAACTGGATGCACTAGAAGCAATTTTGTCAGGCACAGAAAAAATCAGCGGACTTGAAATCGACGCCGACCTCAAATGGGATTTGCTGACCGGACTAGTTGTAGCCGGGCGCAAGTCAGCTGCAGATATCGATACTGCGCTGGCGGAGGACAACACTGCTAACGGTCAGCGAGCTGCCGCAGGTGCTAGGGCGGCAATCCCAACCGCAGCTGCGAAGGCTGAGGCCTGGGCGCAATTGATTGATGGAAATGACCTGTCGAATGCCCTAGTGCAATCGGCCAGCCTGGGATTCGTTAGAGTAATCGACCCCAATCTTCTAACTCCATACCTAGACCAATACTTTGAGCAGGTGCTTCACATTTGGAAGAAGAACACCTTCAAGATTGCCGAGTATTTATTAGTCAATCTCTACCCGATGGCATTAGTTGGCGACGAGTTAGTAGCTAAAACCAAGGAATGGATTGCGAAGCCACAGGTGAAAGAAATACCTGCGCTCAGAAGAATATTGGTAGAAAACTTGTCTGCAGTTGAGCGCGCCCTCGCGGCACAGGCTCGGGATGCAAAGGATAAGTAATGGAACAGTTTCTGGTTTTTTGGGACCAGTGGCAAACCCCAATTCGAATAGTACTGATCCTGCTAGGCACTCTTATTGTTCGGTGGATTGCACTAATTTTGGTGAGGCGAGTGATTCGCGGTATCGAAGACGGAACTCGCAACCACAAAGTTACAAAATCTGATTCACCGATAGCCAAGGCGCGTGTCGTGCAGCGCGCCAAGACTATGGGTTCGGTGCTTAGCAATCTAATTACCTGGACACTTCTACTATTTGCTGCGGGTTCTGTGCTTTCTGAATTAGGTATTGCAGTTGGTGCCTTAATCGCCAGTGCAGGAATAGTTGGAGCAGCAATTGGTTTTGGCGCTCAAAGTTTGGTGCGCGATTTGATTAGCGGTATGTTCATAATCTTTGAGGATCAATTCGGGGTTGGTGACTCCGTTGACCTAGGCCAGGCAAACGGTGTTATCGAAACCGTTGGACTTCGCGTTACTCAAGTGCGCGATGTTTCGGGAACACTTTGGTACGTTCGCAATGGTGAAATTACGCGAGTTGGCAACCACACTCAGGGCTGGTCAAGAGTGATTCTCGATATTGCTCTTCCCTACGACACCAAACTGGACAAAGCCAGGGCAGCCATTCTGGATGCAGCCACCAATTTGGTCAACGACAATACCTTTAGTAAGCGCATGCTGGGTAAGCCCGAAATATGGGGCATCGAGTCGCTCACCGGCCGTCAACTGGTGCTGCGCCTAGTGCAGCAGGTTGGGCCTCAAGACGCTGATGACGTGGCCCGAGAACTTCGCCTACGGGTAAAAGAAAGCTTAGATAAGGCAAAAATTTCGTTGGCCGATACTCCGCTTTACGTTGAAGTAGCAGGCAAGGCAGTTAAGTAACTTGAGTCGCGAAGACGAATTCGAGGATAAGGAACGAGTAGAAACCGTTCGAATTAAAGGCCTTAATGGAGAATTCAATCTTGCCGGCAATTTCTACGAACGAGTTGGCGGGACAGCCACCTTCAAAAAGTTAGTCAGCAAGTTCTACGAAGGAGTAGCCACCGACGACATTCTTCGCCCAATGTACCCCGAAGAAGACCTCGGTCCTGCGGCAGAGAGACTACAGCTGTTTCTAGAGCAGTACTGGGGTGGCCCAACAACGTATCAAGAACAGCGCGGTCATCCAAGACTGCGAATGCGGCACCAACCATACAAAATAAACCCTTTGGCACGCGAGCGTTGGTTGCAGCATATGCGGACCGCAGTGGAATCGATTGAACTTCCGCAACTGCTCGAGGCTGAACTTTGGGCCTATCTAGATCGAGCTGCCACTGCAATGCTCAACACCTTCGATGACTAAATAACCGTTGAAGCACTGCGTGAAAGTACGTGACCGAATTCTGTACTCAGGCGAACCCAATTATCAGCATGGAAAATTCCAACATCTTCGTTCTCAGTCATAAAACCTAAACCTGCTGCGACAAAGGCTGCCCCAGTGGGAATTGTGACATCTTCTTTTATGCCCCTACCCCAAATCTCGCCGCGAATTCGGGCTGCAATTGGTCCGCCTACTGAGGCCGGCAAGGTATCGGCCACCTCTGCGATTCCATCACGCGCAATTTGAGTCAAGACTTTTTCATTGATGGTTCCAGTTTGAGACCATCCGCTTCGTGGTGCCGAAATTCCAGCCCAGGCGGCACGCACGGTGACCGGCGGAACATCGATGGTGTACTCACTTGAACTAGACTCTACGATTTTGGCAAGTCGCTCTAAAAGTGCACTGATCTGAACCACGGCGTCCACCTCGGCATCACGAGCCAATTCTATGGTTCTGAGTCCCAATACAGTTACCCCATTATCCATAAAACTGCCGGCAAAGATGGGTGCTACATAGGCTGCCAATAGGTTTCCAAAGGCTCGAATTCGCACCAACCCATCAGGGTCTAGCCTCTTGGCGCGAATCAGGTAGGCCTGCAAATCCAGAGCCGATTGCTGATCAATTAGCGTGAAGTCTTTATTCATCGGTATCTAAACTTACCCTCATGAGCGTTCCGCAAAGCCCACTCGACAATCTAGTTCGTGCGCTAACTCTTAAAGCCGAAGGCATCAATGACCGTGGTGAGGATACCTTTACTGGGCCTTCACAGTGGATGCCACACGGCCGGGTATTTGGCGGTCAAGTATTGGCGCAGTGCCTGATGGCCGCTCAAGCAACGATCGACTCAGCCGACAGGGTGGTCCACTCCATGCATGGCTACTTCCTGCGTCCGGGAGACATAGATTTACCGATAACTTTTACTGTTGACCGACTTCGCGACGGCAGAAGTTTTAGCACCAGAAGAGTGCAGGCGTTCCAAAAGGAGCAAGCTATTTTTTCCACGATTGCTTCTTTTCAGGACCACGACCCAGGTCTAAACCATCAGGCTGACATGCCATCTGACATACCTGAACCAGAAACATTACCGACCGCAGCTGAACTGATTGGTGACAACCCTCATCCAGTGGCACAGTATTGGGCTAAAGCTAGACCATTCGACATGCGTCATGTTCCATCACCGGTTTACTTCAAAGTCGAGGGTGAACTAATTTCTCACCAAGCCGTCTGGATCAAATCGCTTGGTGAATTACCGGATGACTCTAAACTCCATCGCGCTGCAATTGCATACGCCAGCGATTATTCGATTTTAGAGAGCATCATCCGTAGACACGGAATTGCCTGGGCGCACCCGGGATTAAAAACTGCGAGTTTAGATCACGCTATGTGGTTCCACCGTGAGGGTAGAGCTGACCAGTGGCTCTTGTATGTTCAGGAATCGCCAAGCGCGCAAGGCGGTAGAGGTTTAGCACTCGGTCGCATTTATACCCGCGATGGACTTCTGCTAGCGAGTATTGCCCAAGAGGGTATGGTCCGGATTCCAGAAATGAGCTAATCGCGAGTAAGTCGACGATACGTTGATCGATGAGGCTTTGCAGCCTCTGCGCCCAACCGAGCAATCTTGTTTTCCTCGTAAGCTTCGAAGTTACCCTCGAACCAATACCAATTGGCCGGATTATCGTCGGTGCCCTCGTAGGCCAAAATATGAGTCGCAACTCGGTCGAGGAACCAACGGTCGTGAGTAATTACCACGGCACAGCCGGGAAACTCTAGTAGAGCATTTTCTAGGGAAGACAACGTTTCTACGTCTAAGTCGTTAGTCGGCTCATCAAGCAACAAAAGATTGCCGCCCTCCTTGAGGGTGAGTGCCAAATTCAAGCGGTTGCGCTCACCACCGGAAAGCACTCCGGCTGGTTTTTGCTGGTCCGGCCCCTTGAAGCCAAAGGCGGCAACATAAGCGCGCGATGGCATTTCCTGGTTTCCAACCTGCATGAAATCAAGGCCACCAGAAACCACTTCAAACAGGGTCTTGTTTGGATCGATGCCGCCGCGAGACTGATCGACATATGAGATCTTTACGGTCTCGCCAATCTTCAAATCGCCGCCATCGAGTTTTTCCAATCCAACGATTGTCTTAAAAAGAGTGGTCTTACCAACACCGTTGGGGCCGATAACTCCGACTATTCCGTTTCGCGGAAGTGAGAAATCTAGGCCATCGACAAGCACTCTGTCGCCAAACTGTTTGCGCAAACCCTTCGCCTCGAGAACTATGTTTCCGAGACGTGGGCCTGCAGGAATTTGAATCTCTTCGAAATCCAGCTTGCGGGTGCGGTCGGCCTCGGCGGCCATCTCCTCGTACTTAGCGAGTCGGGCTTTCGACTTGGTTTGTTTTGCCTTTGGAGTTGATCGAACCCACTCGAGTTCTTCACTTAAACGCTTTGCAAGTTTGGCATCCTTCTTGCCGGCAACTTCAAGACGCTCCGCTTTCTTCTGCAAGTAAGTTGAATAGTTGCCTTCGTAGGGATATGCTCGGCCGCGGTCGAGCTCCAAAATCCATTCAGCAACGTTGTCAAGAAAGTAACGGTCGTGAGTAACGGCCAAAACTGCGCCCGGATATTTTGCTAGGTGTTGTTCTAGCCATAGCACCGACTCCGCATCCAAGTGGTTAGTCGGTTCATCAAGAAGCAGTAGGTCCGGTTTTTCTAAAAGCAACTTGCAAAGCGCCACTCGACGCTTTTCTCCACCTGATAGGTGCTTAATTTCTGTGTCGCCTGGTGGGCAACGAAGTGCATCCATAGCTTGCTCGAGTTGAGAATCAAGATCCCATGCATCTAGGTGATCGATTTGCTCCTGCAAAGTTCCCATCTCTGCAAGCAAGGCGTCAAAGTCTGCGTCAGGCTCCGCCATTAGGGCTGAAATTTCGTTGAACCGATCGAGTTTGGCTTTGGTTTCTTTAACGGCGAGTTCAACGTTTCCGAGAACAGTCAAGTTTTCATCGAGCTCAGGCTCCTGCATCAAGATTCCGACACTGTGCTCAGGCGAGAGACGAGCTTCGCCATTGCTTGGGGTGTCGAGGCCAGCCATAATCTTCAAAACTGTTGACTTACCCGCACCATTGGGGCCGACCACGCCGATTTTGGCCCCAGGGAAGAATGCCAAAGTGACATCGTCAAGAATGACCTTGTCTCCATGCGCTTTGCGCGCCTTGATCATCTGATAGATGAATTCAGCCAAGATAAACCGCTTTCGTAAAAAAACGACGCCCACTCGCGCCGTTTGCTATCGATAAGTTTACCGACCGCATTCTGGCGAGTGGGCGTCGAACGCCGCTCTCTAAGTGGCGTGTACCGGGCTGAAAAACGGGGGGGTGCCTTCAGCCCGGCAGCATTTGATGTTTATTGACTCACGAGCTCTTTGCCTGGATCTTCCTCTGGTTCTGGTTCTCGGTTTAGAACGGTTCGGGTAAAGACCGATGAACCCCAACATAGGTCGTGCCCAAGATTGTCTGCCTCCACTTCAACAGAGGTTCCAGCCCGTTCGCCGTTATCCCAGTCGCGCACGCGTAATTTTCCGGCAACCATTATGCGGTCGCCTTTTGAGATTGATCCGGCCGAATTAATCGCTAATTGACGAAATGCGGTCACGGTGAACCAATTGGTTTCCCCGTCGACCCATTTGTTTTGAGCGCGATCAAATCGGCGATGCGAAGCTGCCAATCTGAATGATGTGATTGGGAGGCCATCCTGAGTGACCAGGTGACGAGGATTTGTGGCCACTAAACCTGCAACTGAAATAACTTCTGACAACTTCTTACCTTTCTAACGCGATGTCCGCAAAGAAAGATTGACTCAATACCGAAGCTAAATATCAAACAAATGTGAAACTGTGGAAAAGTTTTAATCGACTAAATACTGTGAAAAACTCGCACGCACTTTCGCAACCTTTGGCAGCACAACTGCTTGGCAATAACCATTGCCCGGATTTTTAGCAAAATAATCCTGATGATATTCTTCGCCCATCCAAAAAGTTTCCATGGGCGATATTTCTGTGACGATACCTTCGCCCCAGTATTCCTTGGCTCGGTCACGAGCAGACTCAAAAAGTTGTTTCTGGGACTCATCGTGATAGAACATGCAACCTCGGTACTGCGTACCAATGTCGTTTCCCTGACGATTGAGTTGCGTCGGATCGTGCATTGTGAAAAACATGTCAAGAATGACCGAAGCCGGAATTTCTTGCTCATCGAATGTTATTCTCACCACTTCGGCATGGCCGGTGTTACCATCGCAAACTCGCTCATAACTGGGGTTATCAAGAGTGCCGCCCATGTAGCCAACATCAACAGAAATAACGCCTTTGAAATTTACATAGGCGCTGTCTAGGCACCAGAAGCAGCCGCCGCCGAGCACAAAAGTCATCATGCTCCTAGCCTAGGCTTTTCGAGTGATTCAGAATCAAAAGCACCCGACCCTTGGCGTATTTTTAGCTCTCGGATCATCCTTGCTTTTCGGGCTCAATGCCAGCACCACCAAGATACTCATCGGCAGCGGAATCTCGGCTGCAAACCTGGTTTTGTTTCGCTGCCTAGCCGTAGTGATTATTGCCGGACTGATTCTGGTTATTCGAAATCCGGGGCAGTTCAAACTCACTCCACGCGAAGTGCCATTCTTTACCGTCTTTGGAGTGGTTGGCGTTGGTTTGATGCAGTGGGCATACTCCAATGCGGTTTCAAATTTGCAGGTGGGCATAGCCCTGCTAATCGAATACACGGCAATTGTCATGGTTCCAGTTGCCTGTTTTCTTCTATTCAAAGAGAAAATTCGGGCACGAATTTGGATAGCGATATTTCTAGTGCTTTTGGGGCTAGCAGTGGTGTCAAAACCCTGGGTTGCCAGTTTGAATCTAACTGGAGTGATCTACGCAATCCTGGCAGCGATATTTCTAAGCACATATTTCATAATGGGCGAACGAGTGCAACGCAAAAGAGATGCAGTATCAACTATGTTTTACGCCTTTTTGACCGCCTCGATTTTTTGGTCAATTCCTGCAATGTTTACTCAAAGTGGTGAGATCCAATTCAGCAAAATCGTCAATCTCTCCGGCTCTCTATCTAATTTGAATTTACCCACCTGGACGTTGTTGGCATGGGTTGCAATTTTTGGATCATTTGCACCAATGCTGCTTACTTTTCTCGCAATGCGTCACCTATCGGCAAGTGGCGTTGGAATTGCAAGCACGGCAGAAACCGTTTTTGCATTTATCTTCGGATTTATTTGGCTCGACGAGAATATAGACTTGGCGCAATTACTCGGTGGTTTAGTAGTGATTACCGGGATTGTTGTTGCCCAAACGGCGAGGAGCAAAACATGGCAACCGTAGAGATTGATCAACAGCGCTTTGGCGAAATAGTTAGCTCACCCGGCATCGTTTTTATTGATTTTTGGGCGGAGTGGTGTGGGCCATGTCGCATGTTTGGCCCAATCTTCGAAGCGGCCAGCGAAAAGGAACCCGAAATAATTTTTGCCAAGGTCGACACTGAAAAGGAGCAGATGCTAGCTGGATCACTCGAAATAACCTCGATTCCAACTCTGATGGCTTTCCGCGACGGAATACTGCTTTATAACCGACCGGGCGCCCTACCGGCGCCGGCATTTGACGAACTGGTTCAAGCGGTTAAGACAATCGACATGGACCAGGTGCGAGCCGAAATCGAAAAGGAATCGAGCCGAGAATAGCCCGAGCTCTTCGAGAATTAGACTCGAGCCATGCACAAAGTCAATGACGACTCGGTTGAACTTCGCGAGGCAATTTTCGCCTACGCGAGGAACCGCATGGAATATGACCCACCACCGCTTGACGGCACCGCAACCGAAGAATATCTGACTCGTGTAGCTGGTCCGACCATTACTGAGGCTGGAGTCGGCGGACTTAGGGCATTGGAGATTTTTGCCGAGGTGCTAGCACCAGCGACAATTTCAACTGACCACCCAAATTACTTGTCCTTTATCCCTTCTGCACCAACCCAAGCATCCAAACTGTTTGACCTTATTGTTTCCGCCTCAGCAATTTATGGCGGCTCCTGGCTCGAGGGTGCAGGTGCTGTCTATGCCGAAAATGAGGTGCTCGCTTGGTTAGCGGCCGAAGTTGGCATGCCTGAAACTTCTGGTGGCGTTTTTGTGCAGGGTGGCACCATCGGAAATCTAAGTGCTTTGGTTGCCGCCAGAAACTCTGCAAAACAGAAATTGAATAAATCAGGGCTGCAGCCTCCAGCACGATGGAAATTCATTTGCTCTAGCGAGGCTCACTCATCTTTGAAGGCAGCTGCCGCAGTAATGGATGTTGACGTCATCAAAGCAGATGTAGACGATTCGGGGCGACTTGTCGGCCAAGCAGTAGAAGACGCGCTTCGGGGCAACGAAGATTCTGTATTCGCTATTGTGGGCACGGCAGGCACCACGAATTTTGGAATTGTGGATCGACTAAATGAATTAGCAGAGGTTGCTCGCCGAAACGCTATCTGGTTTCACGTTGATGGAGCATATGGCCTGGCTGGAATATTGTCTGCGGAGAGCAAACCCTTGTTTAGCGGCGTTGAGCATGCAGACAGTTTCATAATTGATCCGCACAAGTGGCTCTTCGCGCCTTTTGATGCCTGTGCTCTGGTCTACCGCAATCCTGAGTTGGCTCGAGCGGCACACACTCAACACGGTGAATACCTAGATGTCCTTACCGAGTCCTCAGAGTGGAACCCTTCTGACTACGCGATAAACCTAACCAGAAGAACTCGAGGGTTGCCGCTCTGGTTTTCTCTCGCGACCCACGGAATAGAAAAGTATCGAGAAGCTGTAACTCGAAATATCGATATGGCCAGGCAGATAGCGGCTGTGATTGAAACTAGGGATGACTTACAGTTGGTGCGCCAGCCAGAACTCTCAGTTGTAGTTTTCACAAAGGCAAACTGGACTCTTGCCGACTACTCTCGATGGTCGGATGCACTTCTTGGAAGGGGTCAGGCATTTGTTGTTCCTAGTTCGCATCGGGGCGAACCGAATGCGCGCTTTGCAATTGTCAACCCGGAAACAGAGCTAAGTGAACTAATCGCGATTCTAGACAGCATGAATGAGGAGTTCGAATCATGAAAGTGACCTCCGTAAAGGCACCTCCTTCCCTTTCGAGAGTAAAGCCGCCTGAGCGAAAAGCAATTACGGTGTCTCTAGTCCAAACTAAATGGCACTCAGACCATGACGAGCACCTTGCGAAGTTGAATCAAGGCATAACTCTGGCCGCCGAGCACGGTGCTCAAATTGTTTGCCTCCAAGAGTTGACCCTTAGCAGATATCCAGCCGATGAAATTCCTCAGGGCATCGCCAATTCGATAGCCGAACCACTCGAGGGTGGACCAACCCACCGCTTCGCAGCAGCAGCGGCTGCGCAAAACAATATTTTTGTACATGCGTCTGTGTATGAATATCGTGATCTTGAAGATGGCCGCGGACTGAACACTGCAATCATCGTGTCACCGAGCGGCGAAATTGTAGCCAAGACGCCAAAGCTTCATATTCCCGTGACCGCTGGTTATTACGAAGACAGGTACTTCGCTCCTGGCTCGGCATCGGGTGAGCCATACCCGGTTTACGATTTGCAATTGAATGGTGCTGTTTCGAAATTTGGATTGCCAACCTGCTGGGATGAATGGTTCCCAGAAGTGGCAAGAAACTACAGTCTCCGTGATGCCGAAGTTCTGATTTATCCAACAGCAATAGGTTCGGAACCCGACCATCCCGATTTTGATACCGAACCACTATGGCGACAGGTGATTGTGGGAAACGCAATCGCGAACGGCACCTTCATGATTGTGCCCAATCGCTATGGCGATGAAGGCGGGCTTAACTTCTACGGCAGTAGTTTCATAGCCGACCCATTTGGACGTGTTCTAGTGCGAGCCAGCAGAGATCAAGATGAAGTTTTAGTTGCTGAATTGGATTTGGATCAGCGACGAGATTGGCTAGATCTCTTTCCATTCTTGGCAACGCGCCGCCCCGATACTTACGACTCACTAGTGAAGCCGATAAGCAACCCCAGAACCGAATCTGGCGAAGGTGCTCAAGGTGGAATCGCCGGAGTGGCTCAGTAATGGGAAATTGGATTATGCCTCCGGAATGGGCTCCGCATGAGCGCACCTGGATGGCGTGGCCATCTAGCGGCTATACGCTAGGGGGTTCAAGTTCAGATGCTGAAGAAGCTCGACGCACCTGGGCAAACGTAGCGAATGCCATCGTCGAATTTGAACCGGTCACCATGCTGTGCTCAACTAGCGACTTGGATCTAGCGAGAGATTACCTTTCGGAAAAAGTCGAATTAGTTTCGGCCAAACTCGATGATGCTTGGATGAGAGATATTGGTCCCAGCTTCGTAAAAGACGCCAACGGAAAACTCGGTGCAGTGAATTGGATTTTCAATGGTTGGGGTGCTCAATCCTGGGCCAATTGGAAACACGATTCAAAAATCGCCACTTTTATTGCAGAAAAAACAAATGCGGAAATCCTTGATTCAACAATCGTGAATGAAGGTGGCGGTATCCATGTCAATGGAGCCGGCGTGGTTTTGCTCACCGAAACCGTCCAATTGGGTGAAGGTCGCAATTCGCATTGGCTTCGGGAAGATGTGGAAAAGGAAATTCACTCCAAACTCGGTACCAGCAGAGCGATTTGGATAAAGCGAGGACTAACGCGAGATTACGACGAATTTGGCACCAGGGGTCATATCGATATCGTGGCCTGCTTCGCCGACGAAAATACAATTCTGTTTCACAAACAGGAAGACAAGAGCCATCCTGACTTTGAAATCAGTCTTGAGGTTGAAGAAACGCTTAGGGCCGCTGGCAATTTTAATTTGGTACCAATCGCCGCGCCTAAAGTGCTTCGCGATGATGAAGGCTTCGTTGATTACAGCTACATAAATCACTACATCGTGAATGGCGGAGTAATACTCTGTTCCTTCCACGACGAGAACGACCAACGCGCCTTAGAAACCTTGCAGAGGGTATATCCGGATCGCAAAATTGTGTTAGTCGATGCCAGGCCGCTTTTTGCCCGTGGTGGCGGAATCCATTGCATCACCCAGCAGCAGCCCCTCTAGCCCTTGGGCTGTAACCTAGTACCTATGACTAAGGTTCTTTCTTCTCTCCCTGTTGGCGAAAAAGTGGGCATCGCCTTCTCTGGCGGCCTCGACACCTCAGTTGCAGTGGCCTGGATGCGAGAAAAGGGAGCTATCCCTTTTGCCTACACGGCAAACCTTGGCCAGTATGACGAAGATGACATCGACTCGATTCCCGATCGTGCCAAAGAGTACGGTGCTGAGGCTGGCCGTCTTGTTGACTGCCGCCAGTCTCTTGTCGAAGAGGCTCTAGCAGCGATTGCCTGCGGCGCTTTCCACATTCGCACGGGTGGCAAGGTTTACTTCAACACCACCCCGCTTGGTCGAGTCGTGACCGGAACACTTTTAGTTCGTGCCATGCAAAACGATGGCGTGGAAATCTGGGGCGACGGCAGCACCTACAAAGGCAACGACATTGAGCGGTTTTACCGCTACGGACTTCTGGCTAATCCAAACCTTCGCATCTATAAGCCTTGGCTTGACGCACAATTCGTAAGCGAACTTGGTGGTCGACAGGAAATGTCGGAGTGGTTGCTTGAGCGAAAGCTCCCTTACCGAGCTTCAGTGGAAAAAGCGTATTCAACCGATGCCAATATGCTCGGGGCAACTCACGAAGCAAAAACTTTAGAACATCTAGACACCTCATACGAAATAGTCGAACCAATTATGGGTGTCAAGTTCTGGGATTCAAGCGTCAAGGTTGACAGCGAAGATGTAACCATCAAGTTTGTTCAAGGTCGCCCGGTATCTATCAACGGCGAAACTTTCAAAGACGCAGTAGAGCTCTTTTACAAAGCAAACGAAATCGGTGGTCGCCACGGTCTAGGCATGAGTGATCAAATTGAAAACCGAATTATCGAGGCCAAGAGTCGCGGAATTTATGAAGCTCCAGGTATGGCGCTGATTCATATCGCCTACGAGCGCCTGCTAAGTGCGATACACAATGAGGACACAATCGCCAACTACCACGCGGAAGGTCGCCGTATGGGCCGACTCCTATACGAGGGTCGTTGGCTTGACCCGCAGACACTCATGCTTCGCGAATCATTAACCAAGTGGGTAGCCAGTGCGGTCAACGGGTCAGTAACACTAAGACTTCGTCGTGGCGATGACTACACAATCTTGAATACGCAGGGTGATGGCTTTAGTTACCATCCAGAGAAACTCTCGATGGAACGCACCGAGGATGCGGCCTTTGGTCCAACCGATCGCATCGGCCAGCTGACCATGCGAAACCTAGACATTGCTGATACTCGCCTGAAGCTCGATCTCTACCGCAAGCAGGGGCAGATCGAAGGCGGACAGTTCGAGCTGGCCTGATGTCCCACGAGCAGGCCGACCTAGCAAAGATACTTCACCAAGAAGAGCTATTGGTGTTTCCAAAGTTTGACGAAACCGACGCCTACGCTATTGGCACCATCATTCACGATCGTGCGATAGCCGAAGGGTGGTCGGTGGTAATCGACATTCGTCACGGTGAAGACATCTGGTTCATGCATGCGCTGCCTGGCACCACTCAAGAGAATTTTGACTGGACCAGGCGCAAACGTAACCTGGTTCACAAAACACACAGCTGTTCATATGCCGGAAATCTTCGCGCGGTGCTTGGCTTAGTTGACCCAGAACATGAGGGTTGGGATAGAGAAAACTTTGCACCAGCCGGTGGTTGTTTTCCGGTGAGAGTCACCGGCCAGGGATTAGTTGGAACTGTCACGGTATCTGGTATTCCCCAGCGCGACGACCACCGACTTGTGAGTGAGTCAATTGCCAAACACCTTGCCGTCGACCTAGGCGAATACAACTTAGCCTGACCTAATAAATTCAATTGCCCATTGGTATTTTCACATCAAGGCACAGAGTTATAGTCAAACTGAGACCTACGAAAGGATGCTCAGTATGAAAGTAAACAAAAAACTTGTAGTGGTTACCGGAGCCGGCAGTGGAATGGGACGCGAGCTCACTCTTGAACTCGTTCGTCGCGGAGCGTCCGTGGCTGCGATAGACATGCGTAAAGAATCGCTGGCTGAAACCAAGAAACTTGCCGATGCTCTAAAAGGTAATGTTGAGATTTTTGAAGTCGATGTAACCGATGCCGCAAAAGTCGCCGCCCTACCGGCCAAGATCGAAAAGGCGATGGGCAAAGTAGACGCCCTAATCAACAACGCTGGAATCATTCAGCCGTTTGTTCACGTTAAAGACCTTTCGCTCGAAGCGGCTCACAAGGTGATGGATGTTAACTTCACCGGTCCACTCTTGTTGGTCAAGGCTTTCCTGCCAGCCCTGCTTTCCAGGCCAGAGGCACATATCCTCAACGTTTCATCCATGGGTGCATATGCCCCGGTGCCCGGTCAAACCGTCTACGGCGCTTCCAAAGCGGCTATAAACCTCTTCACACAGGGATTGCGATCAGAGCTACTAGACACGAAAGTTGGCGTTACCGTGGTCTTCCCTGGTGCGATAGCCACGAACATCGCTCAAAATTCAGGCATGGCGATGCCGGCCAATGCTGAAGCCAGCGAGGGTAAGTTCAAGACCACCCCAGCGCCGGTGGCTGCAAGGGCAATGGTCGATGCAATCGAGGCTAATAAACCGCGCATCACCATTGGCTCAGACGCAACCATGATGGATCGACTATCTAGATTGAACCCAATCATGGCTGCGAACATCATCTACAAGCAGATGGCTTCGCTATTGAAGTAAGAAGTTCCAGTGTTTTGCCACTGCGTCCAGGAATTCGGCGGGCCGCTCTTCGTGAGGAAGGTGGCCCGCTTTTGCAATTACCTCTAACTCGTTATTCGACAAAAGCGTGGCTAAACGCACCGTATCTTCTGTAGGTACTACCGTGTCGCTATCTCCCGTAATTAGCAGCACGGGAGTCTTCACCTGAGACAGATTTTCAACCAATTGGTTTTTTCTTGGTGCTGTAGCGAAATTCCAAAAAGCTTTTTCCCAACCTTTTACCTTCAGCGGCTGATGATATCCGTCAAAAACAGCCTCAGTCAAAACCGACTTATCGTAAAAACTTTCACGCAGAAGTTGGTCTCCTGAACTTGCGATGGAACTCACCAAAATCGGTCCGAGTTTTGCAATCTGAGGCAACTGGTAAAGCCAGTCAAGACCCTCTGGCCCTCCGCCGGTTGTGAGTATGGCAGGATCCACCAAGATCAAGGCCGAAACTTTACTTGGATTGATGCGAGCATACTCGGCCGCTAATTGGCCACCTGCCGAATGACCAACGAGAACTACCTCTCGCTTTTTTGCAAATTTTGCAATCAGACCGTCGAGTAATTCGAAATTTCCTTCAAAACCATATGGATTAACTCCACTCCAACTAACCGGTCTTTCGGTAAACCCAAATGCTGGCCTGTCGTAGGCAATCACCTCACCGTACCTCGAGAGCGGCTGAATAACTTCGCGCCACGAGAAGGTGCTGGCACCAAAGCCATGCATCAAAACAATCAGCGGAGCAGCGCATTTGCATTCCCCAGAATAAGACTCTTGCTCGATGTGAACATCTAGTCCGTTTATCCGTGTGAAGTCGGCGGAAGGCCCAGCGGCCTCAAAGTTAGTTTGCGTTCCAGAGCTTGATTCAGGGATTAGCAAAGGTATTACGAGAAATGAGACCAGGCCAAGGGCAAGAAACCCAAGCATAATTTTGCGAAAGGTCCTCATGTCCAGAGTTTATCCGTGAGTCAGTCATACTTTAGCTAGGTCAAAATTAACCTAGCGAAAGTTGTCAGATTGCGCGCGGTCTTTAGAGTCTTTCTTGGTGCGGGCTTAATCTTCGCTGGAATTGGCCACATAACGTTCGCCAGATCAGAATTTACCGCCCAGGTTCCGCCTTGGCTTCCCATTGAACCCGACATTGTCGTTGTTGGTTCAGGTTTTGTGGAATTGTTGCTTGGTGCTGGGCTAGTAATACTGCCGCGCTTCTCAAAACAATTTGGATGGGCCGTCGCAATTTTCTTTATGTTGATATTCCCAGGTAATGTTAGCCAATTCACGGAGCATCGTGATGCCTTTGGTTTGAATACAGATTTAGCGCGTGCAATCCGATTGCTATTCCAGCCTTTATTGGTCTTCTGGGCTCTTTGGTCGACAAATGCGCTAAAAATAAAATTATTTAGTTTTCCAAAAGCAGAGCAGCAACAGAAACACAAATAACCTGGCCTAAGATTAGGATTTTTGGAACGCCACCTGAAGTCGATTCATCAATCCCGCGTTCAAGTTTCTGTTTCCTGACTCTAAAGAGAATTATATTCGCTAAAACGGCCGAGAAACTTGTAATTAATATAGCCACGGCAAGTGTGGAAGTTCCCAAAAACGCCGATCTGCAAACCCAAATAGAAATAGCGAAGAGAGCGAGCGTCGTTCTTGACCAAGCGAGCGCTGTTCTTTCTGGTTGTGTGTCTGCGTTTTGATATGGCATTACGAGAGAGTTAGTAGCGCAACTAATAGTGCAACAACTGCAACGGCCACAGCGAAGCCCAACCCAGACAGCAGAGACGGTAGTGGCATAGATGTGCGCATTGCTCTTTCAATGTTCATCCACCTTACAAAAGAGAAGATGGAGAGAATCACTCCCAAGCCAATCAACGTAACTACCACAACAGTGCGAAAGTTATCGCTGGATCCAACCCCAAGCTCATTTATTGCTACGCCTATAGCAATTACAGCAATTGCACTGCGGATCCAGGCTAAAAAGGTTCGCTCGTTGGCCAGGGTAAATCGTGGATCTGGTTCAGTTCCGACCGAGTAAACGGTTTTTGGCCATCGATTTCTTGATTTACTCACAACATCACTCTACTTTCGATGCCTCAATAACAAGCCTAAAACCGGTATTTGCAAGCGAGCTGTCTGCCGTGTTTTTGATTCGGGCGCTGTTGCGGTATCTATTGCAATAAGAGTCATGACAAAGATAGGAACCACCCTTCAGGATTTTTAACCCCGACCACTCTGACTGAGTCCACTCCCATACATTGCCGACCATGTTATACAGACCATAACCATTTGGAGAGAACGAACGGGCTGGAGCGGTTGCAAAAAAGCCATCTTCTAATGTATTCGTGGTGGGAAAATCTCCCTGCCAAATATTGGCAGCCGGTTTTCCGTCAACATTAAATTCGTCTCCCCATGGATATGTTTTTTGCTCGAGTCCGCCTCTAGCGGCACATTCCCATTCGGCTTCAGTGGGAAGTCTTTTACCTACCCAAGCAGCATAGGCATTAGCGTCATTCCAAGAAACATGAACCACAGGATGTTCGGGATCGGCATATGAATCTGGACCAAAAGGATGCGCCCAGTCCGCACCATCGATTGCTAGCCACCAGTTTGGGCGTTCGAGTCGGCCTCGCAAGTGATTGGCAAGGGTATCTGCGCTGACCAAACCATCAAAAACAAAACTCCAGCCAAAGACTTCGGCCTCAGTCTTGTAGCTAGTAGCCGTGACAAATTTAGCAAAAGCTGCGTTGGTGACCGAAGTTTCATCGATCCAAAATGCGTCAAGCGCAATCGGCCTAACTGGCCCCTCGTGATCTGAGTGAAAGACGTGATGGGAATCAGAGCCCATTAGAAATTTTTGAGCCGGTATCAGGGACATCCCAACCTTCGAAGAATCGCCAGAAACCGAAGCCTGGATGTCAGTTGAGCTAGTACCTCGCGATGGTGAACAGCACTCACATGATTTGGAATCCGGCAACTTAGAGATACTCCTCTAACAATGGCTTAATATTCAAAGCCTTGAAATTAAGGTGTTTAACTTTGGCGCCTGGATAGAAGGGTTCGTCACCAATTTCACGTTGTAGGGTGTTTAGCTTCTCTAATAGCTTTGCTTGAATGTCAGCGTAACCAGGATGACCATAAACACTTGTAAGTTCTTTAGGGTCATTTTTCAGGTCAAACATTTCCCACTGAATTGGATAAACAGCATCGCCGGTGAGCTCTAGCCCCATCCCATCTGAGTAGTAACAAATCAGCTTGTAATCGTGAGTTCGAATTCCGTAGTGCGCGCAAGCAGCGTGAATTGGATCGTCGTGTTCCCAATAGCGGTAGTACATTTCTTGTGGCCAATCCTCTACCTTTTGTTTTTCCAGCAAACTACGAAAGCTTCGGCCTTGGGCGCCATCATGAATCTGAGCTCCAGCAAAATCGACAAAAGTTTTTGCAAAATCCACATTTGTGACAATCTCCGAAACCACAGTCCCCGCTTCGATTGCCCGAGGGTAACTCATCAAGAGTGGCATACGGATTGATTCGTCGTACATGTATCGCTTATCAAACCAGGAATGCTCCCCCAAAAAGAATCCCTGATCTGAGGTATAGACAATTAGTGTGTCATTGGTCAAACCTTGTTCATCAAGGTAATCCAAAAGCCGACCAGTGTTTTCATCAATGGATGCAACGCATCGCAAATAATCCTTGATAAATAGTTGGTAGCCCCACTTCTGGCCTTCGTATTGAGGCAACTCAGGTTTATAAGCACCAGTCTTTTGCTTTATTACTGCTTTTGGCATGTGCTTGTAGATATTCATTTTTGCGTTCTTTACGCCTTCCGGGCGTTCAGATAGATCTTCATGTAGCGAGTCTGGCTCAGGAATATCAAAGTCGGCGTAGAGATTTTTGTGTTTCTCGTCAGGAGTCATCGGTAGATGAGGAGCTTTATGATGCACCAGTAAGCAAAAGGAATCATCTTTATCCAAGGTTTTTAGCCAATCTAGAGCCAGATCGGTCGTAATCGTTGTGACATACCCCTCGTGAATGACCTCACCTTCTGGAGTGATAAATTTGGGGTTGATGTAATCGCCTTGACCCGGCAGAACTTCCCAACGGTCAAAATTCTTTGGATCGGAATTAGGACCGTGACCAAGATGCCATTTTCCGAAAAGGGCAGTTTTGTAACCAGCTTGTTTTAAGTCTCCAATAAACGTAGGCCGGCTGTTGTCCAAATCCTCCCAAATTGTACGAACCTCATTGATGTGGTTATAGGTTCCGGTCAAAATTGCGGCTCTGGATGGTGCGCAAATCGAGTTGGTGCAGAAAGCAGAATCTAAGCGAGCACCCATTGATGCAATTCGATCAATGTTTGGAGTTTTGTTGATTTTGCTTCCATAGGCGGAGATTGCCTGGGTGGTGTGGTCATCACACATTATGAAAACTATGTTCGGTCGCTTCATCGCTAATCCCTGCTATTCGAATGATTCAGACCTTACAAATCATAGATTCACTAGCGCCCCCGGCAGGAATCGAACCTGCGACTAAGAGATTAGAAGGCTCCTACTCTATCCACTGAGTTACGGGGGCAACTTTCCAAGTTTATCCGTCGTCAATTGATTGCGCAGGCCTAGGCTTTTCTGAATGGATCCGCTGACTTTCGTATTCTTGATTTTTGCAGGCATTGCCGCCGGGCTCGCCGGTGCTGTTGCCGGTATTGCCAGCGTATTCAGCTATCCAGCCTTACTTCTAACTGGGCTTGGTCCGGTTCAAGCAAACATCACCAACACCATTTCATTGCTTGCACTGAGTTTTGGTTCAATACCAGCCTCAGCCAGAGAATGGACCACGCAGAAAGCAGTGCTAAAGAAATTAATTTCTCCGGTTTTACTTGGCGGGATAGTTGGAGCAATACTGCTTTTGAATACCCCACCGGCAACTTTTGGTGAGATTGCTCCATACCTAATCATGCTTGGCTCCCTGATAATTTTGCTACCGAAAAAATTCGCTTTCAGTCCGGAAAAAAAGCACACATTGTTGCTGGTAGTAATAATGACCCTGGTCGGAATTTATTGCGGGTATTTCGGCGCCGGCGCCGGGACTATCACTACAGCGCTGATGATTATCACCATCGGTGTCGACCTAGCCGTAGCAACAGCACTCAAAAATGTTCTGCTCTTTGTTGCCAACACAATGGCGGTCGCTCTTTTTCTCTTTTCGGGTCAAGTGGCTTGGTTATATGCACTTCCACTCGCAATTGGTTTTTATCTGGGTGGGCGAATAGGCCCGGTAATTGTGAGAAGAGCCAACCCGAGGGTGCTTCGCTGGTTCGTTGCGAGTTTTGGCGTGGGTGTAGCGATTTGGATGCTGGTTAAGTAATAGGCTCGAAGGCATGATTGACCGCAATCGCCTTGCTGAGCTAAATGCCATAGAAATAAAAGAATTTGAAATAAAACACCCAAAGTCTAAATCTGCCTACGGAAACGCCAATCATCTTTTCGGCCGAGTTCCAATGACTTGGATGAATAAGAAGTCAACTGGTTTCCCCATTTACTTCGACAGAGCGAATGGAAATCGGGTTTGGGACATTGACGGCAATGAATACATTGACTTTGCACTGGGTGATACCGGCGCCATGGCCGGTCACCGCACTCCTGAGGTGGTTTCGGCGATTGTAAATCGCGTGCAGAACCTGGGTGGATTGACCACAATGATGCCAACCGAAGATGCGCAGCGGGTTGCGGAAAATCTGACAGAGCGTTTTGGAATGGCCAAGTGGAGCTTTTCGCTAACCGCCACCGATGCCAATCGCTGGGCAATTCGATTGGTTCGGGCTATCACCGGAAAACCAAAGATTTTGTTTCATTCATACTGCTACCACGGATCGGTGGATGAGTCACTAATCGTCACGTCCCCAGACGGAAACGGAATGAATCGTCCTGGCAATGTTGGATCGCCAGTCGACGTAACCCTTACTTCTCGCGTTGCGGAGTTCAACGATATTGAAGGAATGGAGCGGGAGCTCGCCAAAGGCGATGTGGCAGCGGTATTGATGGAGCCAGCGCTCACTAACATTGGCATAGTTTTACCGGAGCCTGGATATCTCAAAGCTGTTCGCGAGCTGACCCGTAAATACGATGCGCTACTGATTATTGACGAGACGCACACTTTCTCGGCTGACTGGGGCGGAATGACCACCCGTGATGGGCTTGAGCCCGACGTATTTGTAATCGGTAAGGCAATTGCCGGAGGAATTCCAATCGGAACATATGGCCTTAGCGAAGACTTGGCAAATCGCGTTCTTAGCCGGACCGACCTCGATCTAATTGACATGGGTGGAGTTGGCGGAACCCTTGCCGGAAACCCGCTTTCCATGGCTGCGGCCAGAGCGACCTTAGAAGAAGTATTAACCCGAGAAAATTTCGCGAAGATGATTGACTTGGCAACCTACTACACAGAAACGGTCAATGCTCTTTTTGAGAGGTATTCTCTGCCCTGGTCGATAAACCAATTGGGAGCCAGAGCTGAATACCGCTTTGCTAAGCCTTATCCGACCAGCGGCACCGCGGCTGCCGAGTCTGCCGACCATGAGCTCGAGGATTTTATTCACCTTTATTTGGCAAATCGTGGCGTGCTCTTGACGCCTTTCCACAATATGGCACTCATGTGCCCAACCACTAGCAAAGACGACGTAGATATCCACAATGAGATATTTGAGAGTGCCATCAAAGAGCTATTAGACGCTTAGACTTGCAAGCAATGGACAAGCAGGCTTATCTAAATTTCGAAATTATCTCGATGGTCATTGTGACCGCGATTTTGCTTTTGGATGTGCTGCTGATATTCAAAAGACCGCACATCCCAAGTGCTCGCGAGTCGACTCTCTGGGTCGGTTTTTATGCCCTACTCGCACTTATTTTTGCTTTCCTACTTGGACAAAACTTCGGAAGCGCAAAGTCAACTGAATTCATAGCCGGCTGGCTCACGGAGTACAGCTTGAGCCTGGATAATCTCTTTGTCTTTGTGATCATTATGACCAGATTCAAGGTTCCAAAAAAATATCAGCAAGAGGTGCTGATGGTTGGAATCGTAATGGCTCTGATTCTGCGAGGCATCTTTATTTTGCTTGGCGCCGCACTCATCGAAAACTTCAGTTGGATTTTCTATCTTTTCGGTGCATTCCTGCTCTACACGGCGTACCACCAGGCATTCCGCGGACACGACGATGAAGAAGAATCTGAGAGCAAGTTGATTAGGGTTCTGCGCAGGAGAATTCACGTGGTGGATCACTACGACGGCATGAAGCTGCGCACCCAGCACGATGGAAAAAAGGCTTTTACTCCCCTAATCGTGGTGTTCACGGCCATTGCTTTGACCGACGTAATGTTTGCATTTGATTCAATTCCAGCAATTTTCGGTATCACAACTGACGCATTCATTGTGTTCACAGCAAACGTTTTTGCCCTCATGGGGCTTCGACAGCTTTACTTCTTGCTTGGCGGACTGCTGGACAAGCTCGAGTATCTCAAATACGGAATCGCGGCAATCCTCGGTTTCATTGGATTCAAACTTGTCTCTCACGCAATGCACGTGAACGAACTGCCATTTATTAATGGGGGAAAACACATCGACTGGGCTCCAGAGATTAGTACCGAAGTTTCACTTGGGGTGATTGTTCTCTGCATTACCGTTTCCGCGGTGGCAAGCCTGATCAAGGCTCGGAATACCAGCAAGTAGGTCTTGGTTAGGCTAAGTAGTATCTAGCCACGAAGGACCAAAATTGCATCGCTTAGCCAAACTTAGCCTCGCCAACCGTTCGGTTGTAGCCCTAATTACCGCAATTGTGGCAATCTTCGGATTTGTTTCACTTGGAGCCCTCAAACAAGAGCTCATTCCGTCAATTGAGACCCCTCAGGCGGCAATTGTAACCACGTACATCGGTGCTTCTCCCGAGGTAATCGACAAGCAAGTGAGTCAGCCAATTGAGGCTGCGGTTAGAGCCCTGGACGGCTTGGTTTCATCAACCACAACCTCGCAGAGCAATATTTCGGTGCTTCGTGTTGAGTTTGAATACGGTACGGCCACCAGCAAAGTCACCGAGAAATTGAATGCAGCCTTGGCATCGGTGACGTTACCTGCAGATGCCAGCGCAAAAGTATTGAGTGGTTCGTTCGACAGCGTCCCGATCATTGCTCTGGGTGTTTCTGCCAATGACGGCGACAATGAAAAACTCGGCAAAACCCTAGAAGATGTCGCGAAACCGCTATTCTCATCGGTCAGCGGAGTACGCGATGTGACAGTCGCAGGCGTTGTCGAGAAGAGAATCAACCTGACCTTCAACCAAGCAGCACTGAGCGCAAATGGACTGTCTCAACAATCAGTGGTTTCTGCTCTGCAGGCAAATGGTTTTGTTCTACCGGCTGGAACAATCGAAGACAGCAAAGGATCAATCTCAGTAGAAGTAGGTACAGCAATAAACTCAATTGCTGATCTGAAAAGCCTTCCGCTAATTGGCACTAAAACAACTGTTACCTCAACCACGCCTTCAATACCTTCGATTCCAGGTATGCCGAGTGGTATTCAAATTCCATCAATTCCAAGTGTCAGCACCTCCTCTACTGCAGTGAGGCTTGGTGACGTTGCCAAGGTGGCTTATGAGAACTCACCGGTCACCAGCATCGCCCGTGTAAATGGAAAATCTGCGCTTTCAATTTCTATTACGAAGACTCAGGACGCCAATACTGTTGCGGTGTCTCACGGAGTTGAAAAGAAAATTGAGGAGCTAAAGCAAAAGCTCGGAAATGTCACCGTAATTACGATTTTTGACCAGGCTCCTTACGTAGAAAAGTCGCTGGAGAATCTGACCACCGAGGGCTTACTTGGCCTCACATTCGCAATCATCGTGATTTTGATATTCTTGATGTCGGTTCGGTCAACTTTAGTTACCGCAATCTCTATCCCAACGTCAGTATTGATAACCTTCATCGGACTTGGCAGCTTGGGCTACTCTCTCAATCTATTCACGCTGTCTGCGCTAACTATCGCCATCGGGCGAGTGGTAGACGACTCAATCGTAGTTATTGAAAACATAAATCGTCACCTGGCATATGGCGAGCCTAAAAAGAAAGCCGTGCTCAGAGCAGTTCGTGAAGTTTCTGGTGCAATCACCGCCGCAACCATTACGACTGTTGCGGTCTTCTTCCCAATCACACTGGTTGACGGACTAATTGGCGCACTTTTCCGACCATTCGGATTCACATTTGCGATAGCCCTAGTGGCCTCGCTATTCGTTTCTCTCACCATCGTTCCGGTTCTGGCTTACTGGTTCCTAAAAGCTCCTAAACAGGCGGACTACAAGACCGAGAAAGAAGCCGAAGCTGCAGCGGCAAAGGTTCGAGAAGAAGAGGAAGAACGCGAGCGCAAGAGTTGGTTGCAGCGCGGGTACCTGCCAGTTCTCTCCTGGACTCAAAAACGTCCGGTTATTACCGTGGTGGCTTCATTCTTAATTTTGGTGATCACTTTTGGGATGTCTGGGTTCTTGAAAACGGACTTCATCGGTTCATCCGGTGCATCAGGATTCGTAATTAACCAAACTCTTCCTGCAGGCGCAACCCTTGAGCAGAAGGATGCGGCCTCTGCCAAGGTGGAAGCGATTCTTCTCGAGCGCGATGAAATCACAGTGGTAAATACCACCATCGGCTCATCTGGCGACGGTCGAGTAGCCTTCGGTGGTTCAGCCGGCGGCATCGCGATACAGGTCACGACTGAAGAGGGCGCAGACATACTCGCCCTCGAAGATTCACTCGCCGCTGAATTTGCCAAAGACTCAAGTCTTGGTGAAGTGAAATTCGCCTCCGGCGGAGGTCCTGGCTTTGGTGGTAGCGACACCATCGATATCAAAGTTGTTGCTTCAAATGATGAACAACTAACTGCCGGAATTAATGCTGTCCAATCAGCAATGCAGGGAACAAAAGACGTTTCTGAAATCACTAATTCATTGGCAGAAAAGCAACGCACCTTGCGCGTAACCGTAGATCGCCTGGCCGCTGCGAAACGCGGATTAACCGAAATCGCGGTGGGCGGAATAGTCGCATCCTCAATGAAACCTAGCAGCATTGGCAAGGTAAACATCGACGATGTTTCAACGCCAATTTATGTGGTAAAAACGGAAATTGCAGACACAGTTGCTGAAATTAGAAACATCGCAATACCTACTGCCGCTGGTCAAATCCGTTTATCTTCAATTGCAAAAATTGAAGAAGTTGAAGTTCCGGTATCAATCACAAGCGAAAAAGGAGACCGAACTGCAAAGGTGATGTTGACACCTGGTGGAGACAACCTTGGGGCACTAACCGCTGAAGTTACGAAGCGTTTGAACGAAGTTGATCTACCGGCCGGGGTTACCGCAACCATCGGTGGTGTTTCGGCATCACAGGCAGATTCGTTCGCCCAATTGGGTATTGCCCTATTAGCTGCAATTGCGATTGTTTTCGTAGTGATGGTGGCAACCTTCTCGAGCATCATTCAGCCGCTGATTCTGCTTATTTCAATTCCGTTTGCCGCAACCGGTGCCCTCGGGTTACTTCTTGCCACGGATACCCCGCTCGGAGTGCCTGCAATCATCGGAATGTTGCTTCTGGTTGGTGTAGTGGTGACCAACGCAATCGTGCTGATTGACCTGATCAACCAGTACCGCAAGCAGGGCCGTCCAACTCAGCAGGCAATCATGGATGGTGCCCGCCAACGTTTGCGCCCTATCCTGATGACTGCACTGGCAACCATTTTTGCGCTAACCCCGATGGCGCTGGGCTTCACAGGCAGCGGAGGGTTCATTTCGCAGCCACTAGCCATTGTGGTTATCGGCGGCTTGTTCACATCTACGGTTCTAACCTTGGTGATTGTCCCCGTGCTCTACTGGCTGGTTGAAGGACGCAAAGAAAGACGCTCAGCCAAACGGGCTGCAAAAGCTCAGGCCGCTTAACCGCGGTATATTTGGGGAGGTCTCGGATGTCTGAGACCTCCTCTACTTTTAGGTGTGATTAACATTTCAGAAAATCTAGTCTGGATCGACTGCGAAATGACCGGGCTCAATCCAGAAATTGATTGCCTGGTGGAAATCGCAGTCGTTATCACAAACTCAGAGCTCGAGTTACTAGACGACGGAATCGACATTGTCATTAAGCCAACCGCTGAAGGCTTGGCCAACATGAGTGAGTTTGTTCGCGAAATGCACACAACGAGCGGATTGATTGAAGAATTTGATAACGGATTGTCGCTAGTGGATGCCGAACAAATCGTGCTCGAATATGTAAAACGCTTTGTGCCGGAGGCACGCACCGCTCCTTTAGCTGGAAACACTATCGGAACTGACCGAATGTTTCTCAACCGATACATGCCTGCGCTTGACAGCCATCTGCACTATCGAAACATTGATGTCTCCTCAATCAAAGAATTGAGTCGTCGATGGTACCCAAGGGTTTACTTCAACATGCCAAAAAAAGAAGGCGATCATCGAGCACTTGCCGACATTAAAGAATCAATTAAAGAGCTTCAGTATTACCGCAAAACAGTTTTCGTTGAGTTGCCAGGCCCAACCAGTGAAGCTGCAAAAAATGCGGCAAATTCGCTCGATGGCTAATGCATTACGAATTCAAAAGTAAGGTAACTCTTTGGGAAGCCAACCCGAAATTCTTTTTGGCAACGGTGCCGACTATTTTTTTCGACGAAATACGCGAGGTCAGCGAAGCGACTCGTCGGGGTTGGGGCGCAGTCAGAGTCAACGTTCGAATTGGCAAAACCGAGTGGCAGACCTCAATTTTTCCAAACTCCAAAAGAACCTTCGACTTACCCCTTAAGGCAGCCATCCGCAAAGCCGAGGAAATCGTTGAAGGATCTACTGTTTACGTGCAGTTGGAACTGGTGGATTTCTAGTTTAGAATTGCTAGGTTGCCTTGATTCGTTGAGGCGCATGGTGGGTATAGCTCAGCTGGTAGAGCACCTGGTTGTGGTCCAGGGGGCCGCGGGTTCAAGTCCCGTTACTCACCCGAAGGCGCAAAATTGCAAAGTTATAGCAATTTTGCCCTGAGCGTCTTACTGGGCCTTATTCGCTATCTCAATCAAAAGCTCACGCACACGAGCCGCGTCTGCCGATCCAGCCATAGCCTTCATGACAGCACCAATAACCTGGCCTGCGGCCTGCATGCGACCCTCCTTGATAGCAGGGATAACGTCTGGAGCATTGGCAAGTGCAGCCTCGATAGCGGCAATCAAGGCTCCATCGTCTGAAACAACTTCGAGCCCGCGAGCGGCGACAATTTCTGCAGGTGAACCCTCTCCGGCAAGAACGAAACCAAGTACTTCACGTGCAAGGCGGTCGTTGATTTTGCCATCTTCGATAAGTTTGGCAAGTTCAGCAACCTGAGCTGGAGTGACGTTGAGTTCAACACCATCTCCTGCTTCGTTTGCGATGCGAGCAAGCTCGCCCATCCACCACTTGCGTGCGGCTTGCGACTTTGCTCCAGCAGCAACTGTTTCTTCAATCTGGTCGAGCAGATCTGCATTTACTACATCGCGGAATTCGAGTTCACTAAAGTTCCACTCGGCAGCAAGGCGCTTTCGTCGGTCGGATGGTTTCTCTGGAAGACTTGCTCGAAGAGATTCGATAAGTTCTTTGGATGGTTGGACCGGTACCAAATCTGGTTCTGGGAAGTAGCGGTAGTCATCGGCATCCGATTTAGGACGACCTGCGCTGGTAGATCCCTTATCTTCGTGCCAGTGACGAGTTTCTTGAGTGATGGTGTCACCACTCGCGAGGATATGCGCCTGACGCTGAATCTCATAACGCACCGCGCGTTCGATAGAACGCAGTGAGTTGACATTCTTGGTTTCGGTGCGAGTGCCAAGTTTTTCAGTGCCGTGAGGTCGCAGAGAAACGTTGGCGTCGCAACGAACGTTTCCTCGTTCCATGCGGGCATCCGAAACGCCAAGAGCCTTAACGATTTCGCGAATCGAGCGCACATACGCAGCTGCTAGTTCCGGTGCTTCTGCACCTGCACCAAAAATTGGCTTGGTAACAATCTCGACCAATGGAACACCGGCACGGTTGTAATCAACTAGCGAGTACTCTGCTCCCTGGATGCGGCCGGTAGCGCCACCGATGTGAGTTAGCTTTCCGGCGTCCTCTTCCATGTGGGCACGCTCGATGAGTACGTTATGCACCGCACCGGAAGGCACTTCAATTTCGAGCGATCCGTTGAAGGCAATTGGCTCGTCATACTGAGAGGTCTGGAAGTTCTTGGCAAGGTCTGGGTAGAAGTAGTTCTTACGAGCAAAGCGGCCGGTTGGCTGAATGTCACAGCCGAGGGCAAGGCCAATCTTGATACTGGATTCAACTGCCGTCTTATTCACCGCAGGAAGAGCCCCAGGAAGCGCGATACAAATTGGGCAAACGTTGGTGTTCGGTTCGTTGCCGAATTCGTTTTTGCAACCACAAAACATCTTGGTCTTGGTGTTTAGCTCAACGTGTACTTCGAGCCCAATTACAACTTCGAATTGTTCGAGTGCCTTTTCGTAGTTCATTAGTTCTGCTTTAGCCATGACTAACGCACCTCCAACTCAGGAGCAAAATCAATCATTCGCTTACCCCAAACCTGTTCGTGTGCCTGCTCTAGGAAGCCACCCACCTGGTACAGGCGAGCATCTTCGCGAGCTGGGGCTAGCAACTGAATTCCAACCGGAAGTCCGTCTTCTTCTGCGAGTCCGTTCGGTAATGACATACCGGGAATTCCGGCTAGGTTCGCTGGGATGGTTGCTATGTCGTTTAGATACATCGCCAGTGGATCATCCACCTTGTCTCCAAATTTGAAAGCGGTAGTTGGTGCAGTTGGAGAAACCAAAACATCGGCCTTGCTGAATGCAGCGGCAAAGTCACGCTGAATAAGAGTGCGCACTTTGAGCGCGGCTCCGTAGAACTTGTCATAGGAGCCAGATGACAGCGCGTAGGTTCCAAGAATGATGCGGCGCTTAACTTCTGGGCCGAATCCGGCCTCACGAGTGGCTGCCATAACCCGCTCGATGGTGGCGTTCTCTCCTGGCTCAACGCGCATTCCAAAACGAACGCTGTCGTACTTTGCCAAGTTAGATGACGCTTCGGCCGGCAGAATCAAGTAGTAGGCGGCAATCGCATATTCAAAGCTCGGGCATGAAACCTCTACGATTTCAGCCCCGGCAGCCTGAAGCAGGTTCAGGCTTTCCTGGAAGCGGGCGCTAACTCCGGCTTGGAAGCCCTCACCACTTAGTTGCTTGATAACTCCAATTCGCATGCCCTTCACGTCGAGCTTGCGAGCGGCATCAGCCATAGAGCCGAGCGATTCCGGCAAAGAAGTGCTGTCGTGCTTATCGTGACCCGCAATTACGTCCTGAAGCAGTGCGGTGTCGAGTACGTTGCGGGCAACAGGGCCAACCTGATCAAGTGAGGATGCAAGGGCGATGACCCCGTAGCGAGAAACAGCGCCGTAGGTTGGCTTAGTTCCAACCGTTCCGGTAACTGCAGCCGGGAAACGGATTGAACCTCCGGTGTCAGAACCGATTGCAAGTGGTGCTTGGAATGATGCGACCACCGAAGATGATCCTCCACCCGAACCACCAGGAATGCGCTCGAGATCCCATGGGTTTCTCGATGGGCCGTAGGCCGAAAATTCCGTTGACGAGCCCATGGCAAATTCGTCGAGGTTAGTCTTACCAAGAATTGGCATGCCGGCAGCACGCAGTTTTTTGACTACGGTTGCGTCGTATGGCGGTACCCAACCTTCCAGAATCTTTGAACCGGCAGTGGTTGGCGCGTCGACGGTCGCCAAGTTATCTTTGACTGCAATTGGCACACCCGCAAGTGCATGGAGCTGGTCTCCTGCTGCACGCTG
>JACCDK010944654.1_pt1 | contig 40297 bp, 34 predicted proteins | sample 7445871 | NCBI WGS metagenome assembly JACCDK01 (sample SAMN15323436, study PRJNA562643) | freshwater metagenome | isolation source: river surface water | place: USA:Blue River Watershed | collected 2017-08-15 | reverse complement strand
ATAATGATGGAATTCCGGATAAAATTGAAAAAGGAGCAGATGGGAATAATCCGGTGGATACGGATAAAGATGGCACGCCAGATTACCTTGATTTAGATTCTGATAACGACGGAATCCCTGATTCATATGAGAAAGGCGCAGATGGCAACAATCCAGTGGATACCGATAAAGACGGTACACCAGATTACAGGGATATTGATTCTGATAATGATGGTATTCCAGATGTAATTGAAGCTGGAGCAGATCCAAACAACCCGGTGGATACGGATAAAGATGGTACGCCAGATTTCCGTGATTTAGATTCTGATAACGATGGTATTCCAGATTCAGTTGAAAAAGGACCAGATGGATTCAATCCAATAGATACGGATAAAGACGGCACACCAGATTTCCGTGATTTAGATTCCGATAATGATGGAATTCCGGATAAAATTGAAAAAGGAGCAGATGGGAATAATCCGGTGGATACGGATAAAGATGGCACGCCAGATTACCGTGATTTAGATTCGGATAATGATGGAATACCTGACAAGTTTGAAAAAGGCGCGGATGGTAATAACCCAGTAGATACGGATAAAGATGGCACTCCAGATTACCGTGACATTGATTCCGATAACGATTCTATTCCTGATTCTATTGAGAAAGGAGCAGATGGAAACAATCCGGTGGATACGGATAAAGATGGTACACCAGATTTCCGTGATTTAGATTCAGATAATGATGGCATTTCTGATCAAAAAGAAGCGGGTCCAAATCCTTCTAATCCTTTAGATACAGATAAAGATGGTATATATGATTTCCGTGATGTAGATTCTGATGGTGATGGAATTTTAGATAGCAATGAAGACAATTTGGATTTAGGAAACTTGCCAGATTGTGATAAGGATGGAATCGAAAATAGATTAGATCCAGATACTTGTGAAATATTTACTACACAAGGAATCTCACCAAATGGGGATGGCAAAAACGATAAATTGATTATCCCAGGAGCCTTGAGATTTAAAAACAAGTTAACCATCTTTAATCGTTGGGGAGATGTTATTTATGAAAAAGAAAATTATCGCAATGATTGGGGTGGTGAAGGTAATACGGGAACCAAATTGTTGACAGATGATGGACTAATTCCAGATGGGACCTATTACTATGTAATTGACTTCTATGGTACTCGTCCAAATATTGGAAGTTTCATTTTTGTAAATCGTACCAAATAGTATCTGAGGTTAAACATTTAATATGATTCTTATGAAAACGTTATATATAGCACAAAAATTGAGAGTAGAAAAGGTGATTACTAGGATTAGGGGCCTTGTGGCCCCAATATCCCTACTTTTGGGGATATTGTTGGTAAACGAATCGAAGGCACAAATTGAAACTATGTTAGGTCTTTATCGTTATAATCCACAATGGATAAATCCTGCTTTTGCCGGTTTAAATGGTAAAAACGATATTACCATTGTACATCGTAACCAATGGGTAGGTTTGATTGGTGCACCTAAAACAAATGGTGTCAATGCCTCCATCGTTTGGGGTGAAAATAAGGGCCTAGGTGCTTCTTTGTTATTGGATGAAGCGGGACCCGTTAAAACCACTTTGTTTAATGCCGATTTTGCCTATCACACGCAAATAAATGAGAAATGGAAGTTTTCTGGATCGATAAGAGGAAGCTTGGCGAATGTAACTTTTGATATGGCAGGCCTTCAATTAATTGATTACACAGATACTTATTTTCAAACAAATACTAGTACGGGTTTAAATCCAAATTTAGGTTGGGGTGTAATGTTTTCAAAAAACAATGATGGCCTTTACTTTAGTTTGTCTCAAGCTCGTTTGGCTAGATATACATTTGGGGATAAAACAGGTGCTTACAAAGATGTGCCGTATTTCTATTTTATGACCGGTACCAAAATTCCTGTTGGAGGTAAAGTGACGACAAAAGATGGTCAAGAGGTCAATCGCTTCACATTATATCCAAGTGTTTTATTCAGAATAGCAAATGATGTTCCAGTTAATGCTGATATCAATTTAACGGGTAATTTCAGAGGAAAAATTGATTTAGGCTTGAGTTTACGTTCTTCCAATTCGTATGGAATACGTGTAGGTCTTCAGGCGTCACCTAAGTTATATTTGGGCTATTTATTTGAAACACCAACTTCAGCTTTGAAGAGTGTAACCACTCAAACACATGAGATTGCACTTCGTTTGTCTTTTTTACCAAAGAAAAAAGAAAAAGCTTTAGAAACAGAGAATAAAAACAATACCAAATAATCCGATCAGGAGTAAAGGAAACGTAAAGAATAAAAGTGCAAACAGAACGGAATCGTAAAAAACGGTTCCGTTTGTTTTTTTTTCAGCAAACCGTTTTATAACAAGGTAATAGGGATAAAATAGCCATTGCCAGTGGGCCTTCTTTTTTGGAATGGTATAATTTTCTTTGACTTCCTTTTGCATCATGTTTTGAACCTTTTCATTAAATATCACCCGGTCTTTTGCTTCTTTTATTGGAGGAATATCTCTTAATTTTTGAAAAGCGATATGTACATTTTTCCGGATGGAATGAAAATCATTATAGGCTAAGGTTGCCACATGGATTTGCAGATTTACCCCGGCCTCTTGCGCTTGTTCGACAATTCTTGCTGCACCTTTTTTGAATGGTAATAAGGAATTTGTATTGAGACAAAGTCCTTCAATAAATATCAAAACGGCCCCGCCGTTTTGTAAAATTTGAACGGATTCTTCAAATGTTGAAACATTTTTATGCAAATGCTCTTTGCCTTCTCTTGCCCTAAATATTGGAATCATCCCGATGGATCTCAATAAATATCCAAATAGCGGATTACGAAAAACATCAGCTCTCGCTAAAAAATGTAATTTTCTGTTATAAATCGCCCCAATGATGATGGCATCTAAAAAGGAATCCGGGTGATTAGCTAAAATGAGAAGAGGCCCCTTATCTTGGGTTATGGCTTTATTTTTTATCCGAATATCCTCGCAGAAAAGATGGAGTGCTATTCGGATAAAAAATTGCAGAACGAATATCATTTTATAAAATTACAAATTCTACACGTCGATTGATGGCGCGACCTTCTTCGGTATCATTGCTTTCTTTTGGCTTAGACTTACCATAGCCTTTGGTTTTAATTCGATTGCCATCGATTCCTGCTCCCAATAAATAAGTTTTTACAGCATCTGCACGATCGAGTGATAGTTTATTATTAAATTCATCGGATCCCGTGTTATCGGTGTGACCACTGATTTCAATCATTAACGTTTTATTGTCATTGAGAACGGCAACAATGCGTTTTAATTCTGGTTCTGATTCAAGAGTCAGGGTTGCTTTATTCAATTCAAAGAATAAATTATTGATGGTGACGGTGCTTCCTTTTGCAATAGGCGCCATTACAATATCTTTTTCATCTAATTCCAAATAACGGCCTCGTAATTTACTTAAGTCGATGTTGATAGAGCTTGGCAACATGCCTTTTGCTTTGGCTGTAATACCATAATTAATACCGTAGGGTAAAACTAATTTATACAATCCTGAATTTGGATCGGGTTTTGCCAAACCTATAGTCTTTCCTGTTTTTAAATCTTCATAGGTAATTGTTGCATCTTCTGGAACTTTGCCAGTTTGTGTATTCATTACTTTACCTGAAATCAATACAACAGCCTCTGATGTCTCTGACGTTCCAATTCGCTTATCCGATTGAATATTTCCCTGAACAATTAACTTTTCTTCCTCCGTTTTTGCAATGTCTTTGCTTGTGCCATTTTTGGCCCCATTCTTGCCCTCTGTTGCATTTTTATTCTCTTTGCCATCGTTTTCGCCCAACAGCCCTTTTGCATCGTTTTTAGCCAACAATTCGCCATTCTCTAGATCATCAGCTTGTGGAGCTTTGTATCGATAAATGTCTTTTTTGCCAAAACCGCCTTTGGAGGACAAGAAATAGGCAAAATCTCCTTTAGCGGGTAAAGTATAATAAGCGTCGTATTCTTCTGAATTGATGGGTTCGCCCAGGTTTACGGCCGGTCGCCAGTTTGCCCAATCGTCTTTGCCCACTCTTTTTGCTACATAAATATCAAAACTTCCTTTTCCACCAGGTCTGTCAGAGGCAAAATATAATGTTCGTCCATCTGCTGCTAAAAAAGGAGTTGTTTCGGAGTATTCTGTATTTATTTTAGGCCCCAAATTTTCAGGTTTAGACCATTCGCCATCATTCAGAAAACTAATGTATAAATCGTCTTTTTCACCATTTCTTTTTTCTGAAAAAGCCATTAATAATATTTTCCCATCCATGCTTAAAAAGGCAGTTTCATTTTTACCTTTGCTCATTTTTTCATAGGATGGTATATTTAATTTTTCTGGAATCGACCAACCAGTAGTGGTTCTTTTTGCGATTGAAAATCCACGTGTCTCGTACTGTCCATTTACATAGGCACCCTTTAACAGAATGGTTTGTCCGTCGGGAGAAATAGATAATATGGTGTTATACTGGTCTCTATTCAAAACTTCAGGCATTCGTTTGGCAATGTTCCAAGAGCCGCCAATATTTTGTGAAAACCAGATGTCCTGAGAACCCGCCACGGCATCTGAACCATTGGTGCCAAATTTATTTTGAGGATGATTTTTTCGGGTAAAATAAAGGGTCCTTCCATCTGGCGCTACCACTGGATGCAATTCTAAATATTCAGAATTGACTGTATTTCCTAAATTTTCGGGTTTGTCTTGGCCAAATAAAGGAGTACTTAAAAATAAAAATAATACTAGTTTTTTCATTCAAATTATCCTCTATAAATCCATTTCTTTTCCATTTTCTCAGGCTCATATTGCATTACCCAGTCGACAATTGCCTCCGGGGAAGCGTCGATATGTAGAGCGGATAAATTTCGTTCTTTGAGAAATCCTTCCTGAATCATGTGGTGCATTTGGGCAATTAAATGATCATAATATCCAATCGTATTTAAAAGTCCAACGGGCATTTGATGTAAATCTAATTGTTTCCATGTAAGTATTTCAAATAGTTCATCCATGGAGCCGAATCCACCGGGTAAAGTTAAAACACCATCTGCCAATTTGGCCATGGTCTGCTTCCGCTCGTGCATGCTTTCCGTTACGATGCATTCTTGAATACCTTGGTGTTTAACTTCCCATGGTTCCATAAAGGATGGGATAACGCCAATGCAATGTCCGCCTAAACGCAAGTATTCGTCTGCCAAAATTCCCATTAATCCTACACTACCTGCACCAAAAACGATTGTTGCTTCGTATTTTTTCAACGCGGCTGCTAATTTTTTTACTTCTTGCTCATAAATTGGACTGAAACCAGCTGATGATCCGCAGTATACGAGTATTTTTTTTGACATCTCAGATTAAATTTTTTAATGCTTCTTTTAGACTGGGGTATCGAAAAGAATATTGGGTAGCTTCAACAAATTTGTTGCAAGATACTCGATTGCCTCCTAAAACTAAACAAGCCATTTCTCCTAAAATTAATTTTAAAACGAATCCTGGAACTGCCGGTAGAAAAAAGGGTTTGTTTAAAAATTTTGCAATGGCGGAGGCCATTGCTTTTTGTTGCATGGGCTCAGGACCTACTGCATTATACGTTCCATTGAGCGAAATATTTTCTAAACCTTGTAAAAAAAATTGACATAAATCCTCAATGTGGATCCAAGATTGCCATTGTTTTCCGGTTCCTAAGGCACTTCCTATTCCCCATTGAATTGGTTGAACCACTTTTGGAAAAATACCTTCTTTTTTGTCGAAGACTAGTCCAATTCGGAACGTAACCGTTCGAATGCTTTTGGGTAATCCTACACCCGCTTTTTCCCACAATTGGGTACAATTGGCTAAAAAATCGCTACCTGCTGAGCTTTCTTCGGTGCATAATTCTTGACCAGAATCTGCTCCATAATACCCAATTGCTGATGCAAATAAAATCGTTTTAACTTGGTGATTTTGATGATTTATGGCATCAACGAGTAATTCAGTACTTGTCGTTCTTGACTCAACAATTTCTTTTTTTCTTTTAAATGTCCATCGTTTTGATCCAATATTCTCCCCTGCCAAATGAATGATGGCATCGATATTTTCAAATGCATTTTCTTGAATCCAATGTTTCGATGGATCCCATGTAACATCTCCTTTTGAACGAGAAAGGATGGCTACGGAATGGCCTGCTTTTTCTAAGGTTTTTTGCAAGGATTGTCCAATAAATCCAGTTCCTCCACTGATTAATATCTTCATTCTAATCCTTTTTTGATGGCCTCGTAAATGACTTCATTCATTCCCGTTCGAATGTTTAAATCACTTAATTTGCTATTATTTCTAGTTGGATAAACTCGGTTGGAAAGAAAAACGTAGACTAAATCATGTGCAGGGTCAATCCAGGTGTAGGTTCCTGTAAATCCACTGTGTCCAAAACTTTGTTCACTTGCTGAAGGTGCCGTAGATATGCCGGGTTTTTTTCTTTCAACTTTATCAAAACCAACACCGCGTCTTGAATTTTCATTGATTGTAAATGGATAGGAAGTCCAATAGGTTAAAGTAGAAGGTTCGATGAATTGTTGACCTCCATAATAGCCTTTTTGTAAATACATTTGCATGAGTTTGCCCAAATCATTTGCATTACCAAATAGACCGGCATGTCCGCTGATTCCATCTAAAAGGGCCGCTCCTTCGTCATGTACTTTTCCATGGATGAGCGTTTTTCTAAACAAAGAATCGTATTCCGTTGGTACAATTCGATTCATTGGGAAATACTTGGATGCTTGATAGCACAAAGTAGATGCACCCAAGGGTTTGTAAAATGTATTTGCGAGATATTCGGGCCATTCCTTGCCTGTGATAGATTTGGAAATTCGAGGTAGTAAGTAATATGATAAGTCGGAGTAAACATATTCCTTTTTATCACGTAAGGGCGAATCTTTGATGGCATTAAAAATTTTATCTTTGATGCTTTTATGTGCCCATAAATTTGGACTTACTTGAATTGGAAAATCTTCTGATTGAGAATAAGACAAAGTTTGAGGTTTCCAACGGGTAACTTCATTTTTTAAATCAACGACCTCCTCCCAAATTTTTGGTTGTTTGGCAATCCATTGTTTGATATGATTTTCTCCAGCTGTTTTATTGATGTATTTTTCCCAAAGATTCATGCCGAAGGATTCTTTAGCATATTTTTCTTGGAATTTTTTACTGTGTATCACCATATCCAAACTGTCGATGTAATCCATCCAAAATGGAATCCATGCTTTTAATTTTGCCTGATGGGTTAAAATATCAATGTATTTTAAGTTGGCTTTATTTGAATTCTGTAAATCGGGAATCAGATTAGACCAATTTTGTTCAAGAGAAAACTTGCCTTCGTCTTGCCATTTCATAAGAGCGGGAACCGAAGTAGAAATTTTGGTAATAGATGCTAAATCATAAATAGATGATTTCTCCAAAGCTTCCTTACTTTCATAGGTTTGTTTTCCATAGGCTTTATGGAAAACTACTTTTCCTTCTTTGGCAATCCAAACGACGATACCTGGGGTGGCTTTTTCATTGATGGCTAAATGTGCCAAGGAGTCAATTTTTTTCTGCAAAAAAGTACCATTGATGCCCACTTCTTCAGGAATGTGTTGATAACGTAGGCGACCTAAGCTGCTGGTTAAAAACCCTTGTCCAAATTTATATTGTGCGTTTAACGTAACGGGGAACTTCCCTTGAAAACCAATTCCACCGAAAATAGCTTCTGCTGCAACTTCCATTTGTGAGATTCCCTCTTGGTAGGTAGTTAGTAGGGCGGCTGCTTTGTGAAGACTATCAAATTTTGTCAGTGTCATTGCATTTGCAAAATGCATTACAATTGTTTTTGAATTGACGAATCGATCGACTAAGGATTTATTAGCTGCTTTTAGATTGTAATTATTTGCTGGTCGAATAGAGATTCCATGAATTCCCATCAAAACCAAATTGAATTGATTCAATGCCTTTTCGGTCGCAATAATGGTTGAATCATTGCTTGTCTCATCCAAATAGAAATGGGACATTTCTACATAATTTTCGGCGGTTTTTTGAAAGGCAGTCGGAAATTTGCCTCCATAATTCGGCTTTCCAATGGCAAGCGTAGCAATTTTTAGCGTGTCTAATTTTTGAATAGGAAGTAAGCCTTGTGGATTTTTTAACAAGGTAATTGTTTTTTCTGCTAACGTTTTATTCAAAGATTCGGCATTTAGGGGGTTCAAATCTTCTATCAAATGGTCTATTTGAATAGCTTTGTATTGGTCGAGTCCTGCCCATGCTTTAGCATGTAAGATGCGTTTCACCCGAAAATCCAATTCTTCCTCGGTTATTTCTTTGTTGACAATTGCCTTTTTGATGGCATTGAAAGCCGCAGGAACATCAACAAAGGTTTCTAAAATATCATTTCCAGCTAAAAATGCCTTCACATTGGCCGTTCCTTCAGGAAAATTTTTGGTTGCACCTTTCATGTCCATAGCATCTGTGAAAACCAAGCCTTTGAATTGAAGTTCATCACGTAACAACCCTTTTACAATGGGTTTGGACAAGGTAGAGGCCAAGCTTGCCGTAGAATCTAAAGCTGGTAAATTTAAGTGACCTACCATTACGCCTTGGAGTCCGTTCTCAATCAATTTTTTATAAGGATAAAGCTCTAAACTATCTAATCTATTTTTGTTATGAGCTAAAACAGGGATATCATAATGGGAATCGGTGCTGGTATCTCCATGTCCGGGAAAATGTTTGGCAGAGGTTAAGATACCGCCTTTTTGAAGTCCACGCATGTAGGCCAACGATTTTTGGGTTACCAACTCTCTGTTTTCTCCAAATGATCTGAAATTAATAACTGGATTGTTGGGGTTATTATTGATATCTACAACCGGAGCATAATTGATATGCACCCCCATTCTTTTGCATTGCAAGGCAATTTGATAGCCCATTTTTTCAATGAGTGATTCATTTCCTTGCATGGCACCAAGGGTCATTTGATATGGATAACGAACCGTTGAATCCAATCGCATGTTTAATCCCCATTCTAAGTCCATTCCTATGAACAAGGGCACTTTGGATTGTGTTTGCAAAAGATTGACTATTTTAGCTTGCTGAGTTGGATATCCAGCAAAAAAGACAAGGCCCCCAATATGGTAATCTCTTACAATTGAAAAAAGTCGGGTGGTATCATATGTTGGGTTAGAATTAGCACGGGGCATTAATACTTGGCCAATTTTTTGATCCAAACTTAATGTTGAAAAAACGGAATCAACCCATTTTTGTTTTTGATGGGGGAACAAATCCGTTTGGGCATGAAGAGCAAGAGAACATGCAAAAATAATAAGCAGGGTAAGTAGCTTCTTTTTCATCTTACTAAAATAAGTAAATTTTTTCAAAGGATTATGGATTATTATTTTTCGAAAAAATATGTCGTTGAAAGAAATTTTTTTTCGATGGAGGATGGATTTCGATAAGTATAATTATATTTTTTTCAAAAAATAAATTTTTTGTTTGGAAATAATTCACTGATTTGAAATATTGGTTTATTATTAATTCAAAAAACCTATGAACCACTATGAAAACAAAGCATCTATTTTCTACTCGATTAATTCAGTCTCGACAAGGCTTACGTTTAACTCAGCAGCAAGTAGCCTCGGCTGTAGGGGTTAGTCAAAGCGCTTACAATTATTGGGAATCTGGTAAACATTATCCTAATGCGACAAAAATTTTTCAATTGACACAGGTTTTGAAAATTCCTTTGGAAGAAATGATTGGAAAATAGTAAATTAAAGAGGATTCGTCGTCCTCTTTTTTATTGTGGTGTACCTTGTTGAAACGTAATTTCTGTTGCCAAACCCATGGCAGAAAAACGAAAGGCAATGGATTGTGCTGTGGAAGGTTTTTTAATGTCTTGACAATGTGAACCAGGTTCTAAAAAATAGATGTAATACTCTTGATTTCTGTCGGCCAATTGTTGAATATCTGGTTTCCCCAAGACCTCTTCAATATCGTTTGAACTTACCCCTTTTAACTCCAAACGGTGCTTTTTTAACCATGAAACCTGTGTTTCCCGTTGGTTCTGACAAGCGCCCCTGTCTTTTTTAAAGAGTTCGGCATCCATTCCAACTAAGTTGGGTTTTTTGGTACAAGCGGCCAAAAATATACAGGAAAAAAGGAACAAAAGGGATGTTCTCATTTGGTAAAGAATCCTAAAATACTGTTTGCAAAACTGAAAATCATACTGAAAATTAATGGTGCTACGATGCCTTCTACTTTAAATCCAGGGATGTATGCTTCCGTTAAATACACCATTGAAATGGTAATAACCAAGGAAAATAAACCTAAAGTTGCAAAAGTTATGGGAAAGCTAATGATTTTCAAAACGGGCTTTACAAATGAATTTAAAAAGGCCATCATGAGAGCAACCAATAAGGCCGTTGTAAATGAATCAACGGTTATTCCTTTTAAATACTTTGGAATGATGAGAACCAAAGCAGAAAGGATTAAATAACGAATGATGAATCCTAGCATGATTATTTTTGGTGTCTTTGTTGTAGTAATGCAATGATTTGTTCCAACCCTATACCCCTATCTTCTAATAATACTAGGTAGTGGAATAGTAAATCGGCAGCTTCTCCCTTGAATAGGTCATCGTTTGAAGACATTGCTTCAATTACCAATTCAACGGCTTCTTCTCCTACTTTTTGAGCAACTTTGTTGGTTCCTTTTTTGAACAAAGATGCCGTGTAAGAAGTATCTGCATCTGCCTTTTTTCTCGAACGGATCACATGTTTTAAATGATCTAACCAAGCTGCATTGTCTTTGTTGTCTTCATTGAAACATGTATCAGCCCCTGTATGACAAGTGTGCCCTTCCGGATTTGCCAATATTAAAATACTGTCTTGGTCGCAATCGACAAGAATTGAAACTACATTCAAGAAATGATGTGAAGTTTCTCCTTTGGTCCATAATCTATTTTTGGAACGCGAGAAAAACGTCACGCGTTTTTCTAATTTTGTTTTTTCAAAAGCTTCTTCATTCATATAACCCAACATCAAAACTTTACGAGTTGAGGCGTCTTGTATGATTGCAGGAATAAGTCCTTTTGAAAAATCGGGTTGTGTATTCATGTTCAAATTTAGTAAAAATTATAACCTCATGGGAATTCCTTTATGAGAAAGGTATCTTTTTAGGTCCATAATTTCAATTTCTTTAAAGTGGAAAATGCTTGCAGCCAGGCCAGCGTCTGCTTTTCCTTCTGTAAATACTTCATAAAAATGTTCCATGGTGCCGGCGCCTCCACTGGCAATAACGGGGATCGAAAGACCCCCTGAAATAATGGAGGTAAGTTCATTGGCAAATCCATTTTTTGTACCATCGGTGTCCATGGATGTTAATAAAATCTCTCCTGCACCTCTTTCTTGCACTTCTTTAGCCCAGGGAATGGTTTGAATATCGGTAATTTTTCTACCGCCATGTGTATGCACCCAATGATTCTGTTCAACAAAACGAGTGTCTATGGCTACGATAATACATTGTGACCCAAAATGAAGGGCTAGTTCATCTACCAATTTGGGATTTCTCACAGCCGATGAGTTGATGGAAACTTTGTCGGCCCCAGCATTTAATAAGGCTGAAACATCTTCAATGGAGGAAATTCCGCCCCCAACCGTAAAGGGTATATTTACATGGCGTGCCACGTCTTTTACTAATTCAACTAAAGTTTTACGGTTATCCACAGTTGCCGTAATATCTAAAAATACCAACTCATCAGCCCCTTCCTGTGCATAAAGTGCACCCAATTCCACAGGATCTCCGGCATCTCGAAGGTCTACAAAATTTGTTCCCTTTACGGTTCGCCCTTCTTTAATATCCAAGCATGGAATGATTCTTTTGGTTAACATTAGGCAAATTGAGCTAGTTGTTCTAAAGTAATTTTGCCTTCATAAAAGGCCTTTCCAACAATTACACCAAATAATTGCATATCACGCAATTGTTCTAAATCGTGCATACAACTCACTCCTCCACTTGCAATAACATGGAGAGAGGGTTGTTTGGATTGTATGTTTGCATACAAATCAAAACTTGGTCCTTGCAATAAACCATCTTTGGCCACATCGGTGGAAATGATGTATTTTGCCCCTTTGACGACATAATCTTGTAAAAAATCGTAAATCGAAAGCTTAGAATTCTCTTGCCAACCAGATACTGCGATTTGTTCGTTTCTGGCATCTGCACCTAAAATAATTCGGTCGGAACCGTATTTTTCAAACCAAGAAATGACCAATTCAGGATTTTTAACTGCAATAGAGCCAGCGGTAATTTGTTTTGCTCCTGAAGAAAATGCCATATCAATCATTTCATCTGATTGGACACCCCCTCCGAAATCAATATGCAAACGAGTTCCGTTTGCAATTCTTTCTAACACTTTTTGATTGACAATCCTTTTTTCTTTGGCACCATCTAAATCAACCAAATGTAATCGTTGAATTCCCGCTCCCTCAAATGCTTTGGCTACTTCTAAGGGGTCGTTATTATAAACTTTTTTTTGTCCATAATCGCCCTGAGTCAGACGTACGCACTGTCCTCCGATGATATCGATTGCAGGGATTATTTGAAATTTCATATCAGATTGACAAAATTTTGTAAAAGGGTTTGACCGGCAAGTCCCGAAATTTCAGTATGAAATTGTGCTGCATAAAAATTGTCTTTATGTAGCATCGCCGAAAAATCATGAATGTAATTACATGTTGCAAGTGTATAGGTGCCTATTGGGGCGAAATACGAATGCACAAAATACATGTATTCTGATTTTTTCATTCCATGGAACAAAGGGATATCTTCTTTAAAGGAGACCTCATTCCAGCCAACATGAGGAATTTTATGGATTGGGGACTGAAATCGTTTAATGTCCACATCAAATACACCCAAGCAAATGGCATCGTTTTCTTCAGAACTTTTGCAAAGCAATTGCATACCAATGCAAGTGGCTAAAACAGGTTGTTTAAGCGTTGGAATGAGCTGATCTAAACCTTTTTCACGGAGGTGGTTCATAGCAGTACTTGCCTCACCAACACCGGGAAAGATAATTTTTTCGGCAGAACGCAATTGTTGTTCATCATCCGTCCAAATGTATTTAACTCCGATGCGGTCAAGTGCATACATGACAGATGCCACGTTTCCTGCATTGTATTTAATAATGGCGACTTCCTTGCTCATAAATTATGAAACCAATCACAAAGTTAGCGAAATATTTAACTAAATTTGGGTATGAGTCGCATTAAACAAAAAGGTATTTGGGAGATAATGTACATGCTTTGGATGGGCATCATTCCGCTTAGTTCGAGTATCGCCCTTGGGTATTTTGGTTTTAGAGGCTTAGAAAATATCAGAAATTACAACCTGAATGAATTGCTCATTTTTTGGTCGATTTCAATTTTTGTTCTTGGCTTAGGATTTTTTCCAACGACTTTTTTTGCTCTTTTTTGTGGCTATTTATGGGGAATAAAAGCAATAATTCCTATTTACATCGTTTATTTATTTGCCTCACTTTTAGGTTATGGAATAGCTAAATTATTGAATGGTGACCAATTGGTCAATTATTTAAAAAAGAATGCAAAAATAGACGGAGTACTAAGTAATGTCCACCACAACTCGATTTATTGGGTCCTTTTAGTTCGACTATCACCCGTTTTTCCTTTTGCCATTACAAATACATTGTTGGCCTATTTAAAAGTGAATCTTAAAAGTTTCTTAATTGGCGGAACCTTGGGGATGGTACCAAGGTCCATGATGGCCTTGTGGATTGGTTCTCAGGCTGCCACGTGGGAGATGTTATTAAAGAATCCGGATAAAATCGGAATAGAAAATATAGCAAGTTTAACCTTGTTGATAATATCCGGATTAGGAATGTTTTATTTGATTCGAAAAAGAGGAATTATTCCACCGAATCCGTAACAACTACTTTTCCCCAAAGGTGTTTATTTTCATTGATGAATTTGAGGTGCAAAGGATGATGCAAATATTCATTTTCTTTTTCCGCGCTTTCAAACACCATTACAACCGAAATACTATAAGAACCATCTGTAACAGACTTATCAAAATCGGTTACTACCGGAGAACCCACATGAACGTTTTCGATCATTGGCAATTTGCCTAATTCAATGATTGCATTTTTCAATTGACTAACTTCTGCCTGATTGCCTGGGTTTTTGGCCCAAAATAAAACATGGTGGATAAATTTCATTTTTGTACGAGTTGCTGCACTTGTAAGGGCTGCGCCAGCCGCTAATAATCCAGATTTTTGTAAAAAGTCTCTTCTGTTGTTCATAATAGGTTTTAGTTTTTCGGACTTAGATGTTAAATTAACAAAAAATTCCTAAATTCCCGAAATTTAATCCTATTTACCCAATGAGTGAAATTGCTGAAGAGTTCGATAATAACAAGATTCCGGTAAAAAAATTGTGGCAAGTAATAACTGCTTCCTCTGTGGGAACTGTTATAGAGTGGTATGACTTTTACATTTTTGGTAGTTTATCTTCTATTATTTCATTGTCTTTTTTCCCAAAGGATGATCCAACTGCTGCATTTATTTCAACCTTAGCGGCCTTCGGTGCAGGATTTGTAGCACGACCATTCGGTGGTATAATCTTTGGTAAATTGGGAGACCAAATTGGTCGTAAATATACCTTTTTGTTGACCCTTTTGATCATGGGAGGTGCCACTTTTGCCATTGCGCTCATTCCGAGTTATTCTCAAATTGGCATCTGGGCCCCTTCCATTCTTCTATTACTTCGAATTATGCAAGGATTAGCCTTGGGGGGAGAATATGGCGGTGCTGCAACGTATGTTGCTGAATATTCACCAGATGCCCAAAGAGGGAAATATACATCCTACATTCAGACCACAGCAACGCTAGGATTTTTTGTTTCGATTTTAGTGATTTTGGCTTGTCAAATGATCATGGGCGAGGAGGCCTTCAAAGATTGGGGCTGGAGAGTTCCTTTTGCCTTGTCGGGAATCCTGGTAATTGTCTCTTATTTTATTCGTAGAAACATGCATGAATCGCCTTTGTTTGCCAAATTACGGAAGGAAGGAAAATTATCTGAAAATCCTTTAAGAGAAGCCTTTGCCTCGAAGGCAAATAGGAGATTGATGTTAATTGCCATGTTTGGTGCTATAGTTGGCCAAGGAGTTGTATGGCATACAGGGCAGTTTTATGCTCAAATATTTATCAATAAAATCTTAAAAGTGGATTTTACAACAACCAATTTGGTCATAGCCGTTTCGTTGATTATTGGGACGCCTTTGTTTGTCTATTTTGGGTCCCTTTCCGATCGTATTGGCAGAAAGAAAATCATGATGACTGGCATGGCATGTGCAGCCATTTTTTATTATCCTTTGTTTTATTGGATGTCGGTTATTGTAGACCAAGAGGGTACTTTGGTAAATGATGTGGTTACGCTCACGATGTTTGGGAAAGTTCAATTAGCCTTTATTTGTAGCATTTTAGTTACTTTTGCAGCCTTGGCCTATGGACCAATTGCTGCATTTTTGGTGGAATTATTTCCGACAAGTATACGATATACTTCATTATCAATTCCATATCACTTCGCCAATGGCGTATTTGGAGGCTGTGCTCCATTTGTAGCCACCTGGTTAGGAGCCATGACGCACTCTAATTTTTCAGGAATCTTTTATCCAATTTCTTTAGCTGCCCTCACTTTTATCATAGGAACAATCTATTTGCCAGAAACAAAAGGGAAGACCTTGTAAGTGAAAATTTTAAAGGGGTAAAACCGGACTTTCTTTGAAAGTTGAAAGAATCACCATCGTTGATGTTGCAGAAACTTCTTCGATTTCATTGATTTTTTCAAGCATCAGTTTTTGATAGGAAGCAATGTCTTTGGAGATGATTTTTAGCATAAAGTCACCAGCGCCTGTTACATGATGGCATTCGATTACTTCTGGAATCTGATTGATTTGATTGACAAAAGATTCTGTCACTTGTTTTTTATGGCCAGTAAGCGTAACGGTTACAAAGGTTGTTACTCCTAAACCGACTTTATCTCTATTGACTTTTGCATGGTAACTTTCAATGATTCCCAGGCTTTCCAATTTTTTTACACGCTCTAATGTAGGTGCCGGTGATAAGCCAATTTCTTTTGAAAGCTGGGCATTGGTAATTTTTGCATTTTGCTGTAAAATTTCCAATAGTTTTAGGTCTGTTTGATCAAGTTTAAGCATACGAACTTCTCATAAGAAAACACAAAAGTAGAGAATTAATTCAGGAAATTTTTAAAAAAGGGTTGCATAAAAGAGAAAACTATTATAATTTTGTACCCACATTAAGCGAAAGTAGCTCAGCTGGTAGAGCGCTACCTTGCCAAGGTCGAGGTCGCGGGTTCGAACCCCGTCTTTCGCTCAATTTGAAGGCACCCATCGGTGCCTTTAAATTTCAGGGCTGCCTGGGTGGTGGAACTGGTAGACACGCAGGACTTAAAATCCTGTGAGCCGAAACGCTCGTGCGGGTTCGATTCCCGCCCCAGGTACAAAATCCTCTGTGAAAGCAGAGGATTTTTTTTTGCCTGATATTTTTCCTAAATTTTGGAAAAATGTAAAACCTTATTCCTATGAAACTCCTTCAAACAATTTTCATGTTTGTTCTGTCTATTTCTTTGTTCGGACAAACATTATCTCCAACCATTGTTACCAATAATCCTACGATCAATTATGCTCATTTAAACCATATTGAAAAGGTCGTGAAACCATTTTTGGAACAAAAAAAGCTGATAGGCTCGGTAGTAATTGTTGTAAAAGATAACCAAGTGGTCCATTACAAAGGCTATGGTTTAGCAGATGCTGAGCAAAACAAACCGATGGAGGCGAATGCGATATTCCGTATCATGAGCCAAACCAAGGCCATTACAAGTTTAGCCATCATGCAATTGTTTGAACAAGGTAAATTAGACTTGGACCAAAAGGTTTCCGATTTTATACCTGAGTTTAAAAATCCAACGGTAGTGAAAGACTATAATGAAAAAGATACAACTTTCACTACAATTCCTGCCAGTAGGGAAGTCACTGTTCGAGATTTGTTGACACATACTTCAGGGATTGATTATTCAGATATTGGCTCTGCTAAAATGAAAGCTATTTATGCAAAAGCAAAAATTCCTTCAGGTTTAGGAGAGTTTAAAGTTACCTTATTGGATCGAATGAAAGCCCTTGGTAAATTGCCATTGGCACATCAACCAGGTGAAAAATTTACCTATGGTTTAAATACCGATTTGCTGGGTTGTTTGGTAGAAGTAATATCTGGGGAAACCTTAGAAAACTATTTCAATAAGCATATTTTTGAGCCGATGGGCATGAAAGATACTTACTTTAATCTTCCAGCAGAAAAGGCGAATCGTTTAGCAGCTGTTTATACTGAAAACGAGCAAAAACAAGTTATTCCGTGGGGTCCAACTTTCAGGAATCTAAATCCAAATTATCCTTTAGCTAAAAAAGCTTATTTCTCAGGGGGAGCAGGACTTTCCTCCACTGCTTTTGACTATGCGATTTTCTTGCAAATGTTGTTGAATAAAGGTCAATATAATGGAAAACAAATTATCGGCCGTCGGACGGCCGAATTGATGGTAAGTCCTCAGCTCAATCCAGGCCTTTTAGGAAACGATAATTTTAGTTTAGGATTTCAAATTCAATCTGAAAAATCTGCTAATTTGAAAATGAGAAGCAAAGGGAGCTTTTCTTGGGGGGGCTATTATGGAACAACCTATTGGGCCGACCCAAAGGAAAATTTAATTGTGTTAATCATGACGCAACACACCCCTAATTCGAATGGGTATGTAGCGGGAAGAATTGAAAATATTATTTATGGGAGCCTTGTGAGGTAAGAGGGAAAAGTGAAGAGGGATGAGGTGTAAGGTATAAGGTGTGAGGGAAGAGGATTGAAATTTAGGGCCTTTCAATTAAGTTCAATTTGATTTTGTATATATTCCTTCCTGCACCTAAAAATAATTACGTTTTACCTCTTCCCTAATCCCTAATCCCTCATCCCTCATCCCTCATCCCTCTTCCCTAATCCCTAATCTTTTAATTTTCCAATTAATTTCCCGAACTTGCGTTTTGAAATATTTTTATGCAAAAAAAAGTTGTCCTTACAATTTGTTCAATCAATTATCTTGCTCAAGCCAAAACGTTGGGAGATTCTTTGTTGGAACACAATCCGGATTACTCTTTTGTCATTGGCTTGGTTGATCGATTGGACCAATCTGATATTCCGCATGCTGATTTACCAGATTTTCCAATTGTGGAGGTGCATACCATTGGTATTCCAGATTTCGAGGACCTCTGTAGCAGGTACAACATTACCGAATTAAATACAGCAGTTAAGCCTTTTTATTTGGATTATTTGTACAAAAGCCATCCCGAGATTGAGCTATTACATTATTTTGATCCTGATATTGTTGTCTACCAAGCCTTAACAGAAATTGAAAAGGGATTGGAGAAGAACTCATTGTTTTTAACCCCTCATATTTTAACTCCTTATCCAGACGACTATCGCCCCCAAGAGCGTGATTTGTTGAATACTGGTTTATACAACTTAGGATTTTTAGGAACAAAAAGAAGTGCAAATACCGATTCGTTTTTGAAATGGTGGGGAGAAAGGCTCTATGAATATTGCTATATTGATTTGGCAAATGGCATGTTTGTAGACCAAAACTGGGTCAATTTTGCTCCAATTTATTATGAAGACGTTTTTGTAAGTCGTCACCTCGGACTCAACATGGCCTATTGGAACTTACATGAACGGAGTTTAAATATTGAGGGAAATGGTTTGTTGGTGAATGATCAATTTCCATTGATATTTTTCCACTTTTCAGGATACGATCCTAGCAGTCCAACAGAAATTTCGAAATACCAAAATAGGTATAGTTTTTTAGACAAGGCAGACGTTGCTTCTGTGTTTGATTATTATGCACAATTGTTAATTAAAAATGGACATGCTTCCTACAAAAAATACAATTGCTATTACATTAAACCGGAGGCAATCATTCCACGAAAAAAATATTTAAGAGTACGAAAATACCTAAGTTTGCCCTTTAGGTGGGTTGTTGATTTTATAAACAACGTCAAACTTTAAGGATTTTTGAACCATTCTGCATATTGCACGTAATTCATTGCCGTGCGCATGAATACTTCAGAGGCTTCAAGGCTTACCTCTTTTAAAAATTTTGCGGGATTTCCCGCATAAATACTTCCTTTGGGCACTCTTGTCCCTTGGGTTACAATAGCGCCTGCTGCAATGATGCTGCCACTTTCAATGTAGGCATTGTCCATTACAATCGCTCCCATGCCAATTAAAACATTGTCTTCTATGGTGCAACCATGTACTATGGCATTGTGGGCAATGGATACATAGTTGCCGATAAGGGTTGTTGTTTTTTGGTAAGTGCAATGGATGATTGCGCCATCTTGAATATTGGAATAATTTCCAATGGTGATTTTATTGACGTCTCCTCGAACAACAGCATTGAACCAAACTGTGCAATGTTCTCCTAATTGTACATTTCCTACGATTGTGGCGTTGGGCGCTACCCAACATGTATCATCAAATGTAGGCGAAATGCCTTTAACAGGTAATATTAGTGCCATTTTATTGAGGCCAAAGGCCTTGAAGTTTCATTACTTTTTCAATTACATCTCTTACGGCTCCTTCCCCACCCTTAAATGGTGAAACATATTTGACCACAGATTGAATCTCTGGAATGGCATCTGCCGGACAGGTACTCAAAAGGTTCGGTCGAGATAAGATTTTTAAATCTGCCACATCATCGCCCATGTATAAAATCTGGTGTTCTTCAATGCCAACTTTCTCAAGCCATTCCAAATACGTTTCGAGTTTATCTTTTCCGCCCAAACCATAATAGATGTGTTGAAAACGCAAATTTTCCAATCGTTTTTTTACACCTGCATGACCGCCACCCGTTATAACACACATTTCATAATTGGCAGCTCGTGCTTTTTCCAAGGCGTAGCCATCGCGGATATAAAAGGTTCTGAAATGTTCACCTGTTTCTAATACATGTACCTGACCATTGGTCATGACCCCATCTATATCAAAAACAAAGGCTTTTATATGATTAAAGTAAGATAATACGTTATGCATAAAAGGATGTTTCCCTCAAATATCTTAATTTTTTATGTATTTTTACTTGAATTGTGTGATAGCTTTTTCCATGCGAATCTTTAAAAGTAAATTTTTGTGGGTATTTCTATTTGTTTTTGCTGAAAAATTGCAAGCGCAAGTTTTCACTAGTCCAGATAAATTTCCACAGGAAGTAAAGTCTTGGATGATGGAATCCAAATTTCGAGACGCTTTTGTAGTAGCTGACCGATGGTTGGAGTTTCGAAAAAAGAATAACCTGAGCTCCGAAGAAATGGCACAATTTGTTGCCATTTTGAAAGAAATGCCATCAAAGGGATTCAAATCAGGAGAAATTGCTTATTATTTTGTTCGATGCTTCATGCAATTTGATCAATTTCCTCGGGAGAGAAATGAATTGATGCAAGTTTGGCAACAATTAGTACAAAAGAAAGATCCAAAATCCGCCTTGGAATTGGTCCGACAATTGGAGACTTGGCAATATGATTACAGCATTCCGGGACTTGGATCAGTAGGTTTAAAAATCAAAGGAAAGATTCATTTCGAATGGCCAAAATTTACATTTGAACAACCAAGAATAATTTATCAATCCGGAGCAGACAGCTGTGTTTTAAACGCTGATCGCTTTGAATGGGAGGTATTAGAGAAAAAGGGACATGGACAAGCTTCTCAAATAGATGCAAAGTTAATGGGCATTCCTAATGCAACATGGAAACTAACTTCTTTTGATATTATTCCTCGCTCGGGTATAATTGAAGCAAAGGAATCTTTTTGGGAGGAAGAAGAAAAAGAAAAAATTGCAGGGGAAGGTAAATTAAACATTAAAATTAAAGCTGGTGCCAGCTATTTTCCATTTGATTTTAAAGCAAGCAATGCGCTAGAAAAACCTTTATCAGACTTGAATTGGCTGGCAAATGGTCGACTTTGGATTTCGAATGAGAAAAGGGGTTTATTAGGACAAGTAAACCAAAAAGCAAGCCTTTTGATTCTTGAAAATGGAAGAAATATAGCATCTGTCTTATCCGACCTTATTTGGGTATTGCCAGATCGTTCGGTTCAAATACCGGAAGGAAGTTTTAAGGGAATGTTAGGAAAAAACGATTCGTTGATTCATTCTAGACTTAAAATCTCATGGAAACCAGAATCACAAACTTTACATCTCAATAAATTACCAGGAATATCATCTTCCTCTTTGTTTTTTGAGGATTCGTTTCATCAACTTCGGATTTCAGCAGATTTAGCTATTTTAAATCTACCGACCAAAAAAATTGATTTTTTTCGTGTTTCAGGAAAAGAAGAATCACCCGCTTGGGTAGAATCGTATGATTTTTTTGAACCAGGACGTATTTCCAAAACCATGGGAATCATGACCTATGATCCCATGCGAATTTTGTATAATTATTTAAGAGAGCAAAAAACAACAGCTGCGTTTTTATTGGATATAGCGAATCGATATGGTAAAAAAGAAGAGGAACTTCGCTTCGGATTTTATCAATTTAGACAAGCGGGCTTTCTTAAAATAGAAAGTCCTGGAGATTTAATATCTTTTACCCGAACAGGGAAACATTATGCCCAGGTTCTTTTTGAGAAAAAGGATTTTGATCAATTTTATGTCGAATCTTCCGGTGAGCTAACTTCCCAAATGCCTAATGTGTCCTATGAATTGTCGAAAGATCAATTGATCGTTAATGGCGTAAATGAATTAATGGTTTCGGATTCTTTGCATGCGGCATTTGCCCCACAGGCAAATCAAATTGTTTTTACAAAAGGCAGAAACTTTGATATGGATGGCTTGGTAAAAATCGGAAATTATCGATTTTATGGACCCAATTTTAAGTTTAATTCTTCAAACTTTGCTGTTCAATTTGATCAAATTGACTCAATAACCTTTTACCCACGTCGCAAAGACGGAAGCATCAGCACGCGGGCCGTTGGAGGGGATTTAAAATACCAGGCCGGAGAGGTATTATTAAGTTCTCCAAATAATAAATCCGGCAGGGGAAGCAATAAAGCGTTTCCTAAACTCCTAATCCCAAAAGGAGTAACAGCCTATTTTGATCAAAATTGGAGAGCGAATGGAGTATATGCCAAGGAGCATTATTTTCAAGTGCCAAAAATTGAATTAGACAGTTTGCTCAATAAGCAAATTACTTTTCAGGGGACCTTCTACTCGAAAGGATTAATTCCTCCAATAAGAACATCTCTGGAAATAATGGAAGATCAAACTTTTGGATTTCAGTACCAATCCAAAATACCCTTAGAAATTTTTGGTTCAAGAGGTAAATTCCAAATTTCAAGTGGTCTTAAAATGGATAAAAGTGGTTTGCATGGAGCAGGTCAAATTCAATTATTTGGAATTAATTCAGAAGCAAAAGAGGCTAAATTTTATCCAGATTCACTCATTGCATATGGTACATCCGGGAAGATGCAGGCCCTGCCAAATGCTAAAATTCAATTACCCTTTGGAACGTTTGGCCCCCATGATCTTCGTTGGGATATACCAGCGGATTCTTTACTGATTGTTCCTCAAAACAATCATTTTAAATTATTTCAGGCACAAGTGGAGTTGAATGGGAGTTTGGGGATTCATGCTCAAAATGTTTTTGGGAAAGGTAAGCTGACCTTAGCGGAAGGGCAAATAAGTTCTTCTCATTTTGATTTTACTGCCAATAATTGGACAGCCTCTGAGGCCAGCTTGAAAATTGGTAAAGATTTAAAGTTATTTAAACCAGCCATATATGCTAAGTCAATTGCCGTAGAATCTGATTTGAAGCAAAAAAGGATTTATTTTAAGCCATTAAAGTCACAAATAGGAGATGAGCAAATTATTTTTCCTTTTATTGCCTATCAAAGTAAAGGGCTAGAAGCTGTTTGGGAAATGGAATCTCGCCATTTTCGATTATTTAGTAAAAAAGGATTTGAATTAACTGCTTGGGAAGGAGATACCGCCCAATCGCAAGAAGATACGTTGCAAAACAAAGAAATACTTGCATCCACAAATTCAAAAGGTTTAATTGTTGCTAAAACGGCAGATTATGATTTGAAGCAACAAGTTTTGCAGTTAGGAGGGGTAGAGCAAGTGTCCATTGGTCCGGCTAAAATAATTCCTTTTAGGGGTGTTTTTGGGATTCAAAAAGATGGGTATTTCAAGCCTTTTTCACAAGCTAAAGCTATTTTAGATGCAAATAATGAACGCCATGTGCTCAATAATCTTATTGTAAAAGAGGCAAATTCAACCTATTTCAAAGGGGAGGGTGATTATTTGTTACCAAGGACATCCGGTGATTCTGTGGCTATCAAATTCAAGAGTTTTGAATTTTCGGAGCCAAACAATGAAAAGGAAGTGGTCTCTATCAAGGCGACTGCCCATTTTGGGGAGAAAAATAATTTAAATCTTAGTCCTCATCAATGGTTTAAAGGAGAAGTTACTTTGGAATCCAATCAAGAATTTGTGCAATTCAAAGGGTTTGTTCGTCCGAATTTGGGTTTACCTGGTTTTAGAACTGGATGGATTCCTTTTGAACCCAAACCTGGAGAGGAGCCTAAATTGGAATTGAATGCAAATTTAAACGATGAAAATGGCCGACCCGTTACGGCCGGAATTTACATCAATAGCTCAAACAAATTGTATCCTACTTTTTTAGGGCCACAATCTGATGATTTGGACCCTGTAATTTTCAGTGCAGAAGGCAAGGTTAGTGAGGAAAAAGATCGATTTGAAATCAAGGGGAAAAATTCTGAAACCCAATTGCTATTGAAGGAGAAACAATTTAAGGCAGAAGGCCCGATTCATTTTTTCGAAGGAAACCAATTGGTAAAAAGTTATGGAAATATAAGTATGTCGACCGATAGCTTGTTGCCAAGGGTAAATGCTTGGACAAGCTTGCAATTCCCTTTCGCTCCAGAATTGCTGAAAGTAATGGGTGAAAAAATTGTTAAATATTATTTGGATGAAGGTCCGGCTGCCTCTTCAGCCGATGAGCCTGAACAAAGAGATCTTTATTTAAAACGAGCTGAGGCAATTTTAGGGACCAAAATACCAGAAGTTACCTTAAACAAAATGGATAAAGACCATTTGGCTTTGGATAAAGTACACCCCGATTTTGCAAACAACATCAATTTTTCCAGAATCGACTGGACCTGGCTACCCAATACTTCATCCTTTTATTCAACGGGTCCAATTGCCTTGGTTAATGTAGGCCCTATTGATATAAATAATGTCTTGAAAGGGTATATGGAGATTGTAAAAAAGCCAAATAGAGAAGAGTTTTATGGATATTGGGAAATTTCTGAAGATTTGTGGTATTTTTTTGCGTATTTTGAGGGCGAATTGGGCGTGTTTTCTTCTGACAATCAATTTTTAGCAGTTGTTCGGGAAACTGTAAAAAATGCAAAAAAAGACAAAGGAAAAGAAGTTAGAGTGGTGGAGGCGGCAGCAGATGAAAAAGATGCCTTTTTAAAACGCTTCTTCTCCTATTACAGGAAAGCGCCTGTAACAAAGAAAACAAGCAAAGTGGCGGAAAAACCAAAAGAAACACCAAAACCGAAAACAAAAACAAAACAAGGAGGATTTTAAGATGAAATCTAAACTAACAAAATTGTTCCAATTTATGGATACGCTTGGATTGGGTGAGCGTGATCCCTTTGGAAACCCGATTTTGTTTAAGCGTATTGTGATGGGAATTATGGGATTTATTACCTATAATAGAATTCGATTTTACAATAAAACGGAAATAAAAGGAACGGAATATTTAGATGATTTACCTGAAAATGGGGTTCTATTTTTACCAAACCACCAAACCTATTTCATGGATGTGATATGCTTGTATCATATCTTTTTTTCCGTTAAATGGGGTTTCAAAAATTCAATTAACTATCCGGTGTATTTATTAGCCCCTCGATCCAATTTGTTTTATGTGGCGGCAACGGAAACCATGAAAAATGACGGAATTTTGCCAAGGCTTTTTGCCCAAGCAGGAGCAATTTTGGTGAATCGTTCCTGGCGTGCGGGAGGTCAGGATGTTCAAAGAGGGGTCGATGTTGGTGCAATTAAAAAAATTAAACAGGGCTTGCAATTTGGATGGGTAATTTCGTTTCCGCAAGGAACGACAAAAGCTTTTGCCCCCATTCGTAAAGGAACTGCCCACCTTATTACAAGTGAAAATCCAATTGTTGTTCCTGTACGTATCAATGGCTTTAGAAGGGCCTTTGATAAAAAAGGATTGTTATTGAAAAAACGAAACACAACCTTACAAGTTGAGTTCAGAGAACCCATCCGTTTTGGAACAGATGCCAATCCAGAGGAAATTTTAAAAAAGATTGCAGAAGAAATAGGGATTGAGTACAAAATAGCCTAAAAATAATTTCATTCCGATGAAATTATTGTAAATTTGAACAGAAAGAAAATTACATAAACAACCTATAAATTAACAGATATGCTTAACAGAAGAGATGCGGTCTCTAGAATTGCAATGTTAGTAGGGGGGGCATTTACGGCACCTACTTTGTTTGCAATGGAGAGATCAAAAACGCTGCCCTCTAAACTAACAAACGCAGCAGCTTTGAATTTGTCAGAAACCCATCGTAAAATCGTTGCGGCAGTAGCAGAACATATTATTCCTAAAACCACCACTGCTGGGGCGATTGATGCTGGTGTACCTGCTTTTATTGAAAAAATGATCAACGATTGTTACAAAATGCCAGAGCAAAAAAGCTTTTTGACGGGGGTAAAAAATTTGGAAAAAGCTGGATTTTTAGGATTAAACAATGATTCTCAAGTTGCTTTGTTGAAGCTTTTAGAAGCAGATACGGTGGAATTAATGAAATCGTATCGTGCGTCTCAAGTAAAAGTTGGTGATAATGTAGACAAAGAGGTTTTAGAAGGTGCACAGGGTGTTCCGTTTTGGAGATTAATGAAAGAGCTTACGCTTTTAGGCTATTATACTTCAGAAGAAGGAATCAAGGCATCTTTTGTGTATGAGCCTATTCCGGGAAGGTTTGAACCAACCAAATACAAGCCAGGACAAAAAGCGTTTCAATACTAATTTTCAATAGATTTCAGATGAACTTAAATATAAATGCAATTAAAGGCCAGACATTTGATGCCATCGTGGTAGGATCTGGTATTTCAGGTGGCTGGGCTGCCAAAGAATTAACAGAAAAAGGGTTAAAAGTATTGGTTTTAGAACGTGGTCGTGAGATTAAGCATATTGAAGGCTACGAGACCGCTATGAAAAATCCTTGGGAATTTGATCATCGTGGAAGACCAACTACCATGGCTGCAGAAGAGTATTGGGCGGGTATTCGTACAGGGTACACGGTGAATGAAGAGCACCGTTACTTGTTTGAAAACGATTCGCAGAATCCATATATTGAGAAAAAAGGAGGTTTTGATTGGATTCGTGCGTACCATACGGGAGGAAAATCACTTTTATGGGGTCGTCAAACATACCGTTGGAATAAAGAAGACTTTATGGCCAATGCGAAAGAAGGAATTGCCGTAGATTGGCCAATTCGTTACGAAGATTTGGCACCATGGTATTCTTATGTTGAGAAATTTGCTGGGATTTCCGGACAAAGAGAAGGATTAGACGTATTGCCAGATTCAGAATTTTTACCGGCTATGGCGATGCAAGCACCCGAAGTTCATTTCAAGAACAAGGTGTTAGACAAGTTAGGAAGACCAGTTACGGTAGGTCGTGTGGCGCATTTAACAGCCCCTCAGCCACAACATACAAAGATCGGACGTGGTTCTTGTCAGTTCCGCAATAAATGTATGAGAGGGTGCCCTTATGGCGGTTATTTCTCATCATTATCGGCAACATTACCATGTGCTCAAGCAACAGGTCGCTTAACAATGGTTCATAATGCAATTGTGGCGGAAGTTTTATATGATGAAAAGAATGAAAAAGCAAAAGGAGTTCGAGTAATAGACCAAAATACTTTAGAGTCTAAAGAATATTTTGCAAAAATTATTTTCTTAAATGCTGGAGCAATAGGGTCTACTTCAATCTTGATGAATTCTGGTTTTGCCAATGAAAGTGACCAGTTGGGTAGAAATATTATGGACCACCACTTAGGTGTGGGTGCAAGTGCTACCGTAGAAGGATTCTTAGAAGATTATGCATTTGGATCTCGTCCAAATGGCTTGTACATTCCTCGATTCAGAAACTGGGGCAAAGACAAGCGATCGTACAATCGTGGATTTGGTTACCAAGGAGGTGCGAGTCGTGAAGGTTGGGGTCGCGGTGTTGGTCAAGAAGGTTTCGGGGCGAAATTCAAAGAAGATTTAACCATGCCAGGACAATGGACTATTGGCTTTGGTGGTTTTGGGGAAATACTTCCGGATCCGAATAACCGATTTACATTGAGCAAAGACAAAAAAGACAAGTGGGGATTACCGGTTCTTGAATTTGAAGCACAATTTGGTGAGAACGAGAAAAAAATGCGTATTGACATGATGAACGATGCAGCTGAAATGTTGGAGGCGGCAGGATTCAAGAATATCAATGCGTACAACAAACAAGATACGCATATTGGTCTTGGAATCCACGAGATGGGTACAGCTCGTATGGGTAATGACAAGCGTAGCTCTGTTTTAAACAAAAATAACCAAGTTTGGGCGGCCAAGAACGTATTTGTTACCGATGGCGCGGGTATGGTTTCTGCTTCTTGTGTGAATCCATCCTTAACATACATGGCATTAACAGCTCGTGCAGCTGATTTTGCGGTTAGTGAGTTGAAGAAGAAGAATTTGTAATGTGGGATTGGTGCCTGAGGTTCTCGAAGGCACCAATCAATATTTTTTCCACTCTAATTTGTTAAAATAATATTTTTTAGTATTTTTGCAGTCCCGAATGACACGGGACCAACGGTGGATTAGCTCAGTTGGTAGAGCATCGGACTGAAAATCCGTGTGTCCCCAGTTCGAGTCTGGGATCTACCACAAAAACCCTAGCAGCAATGCTGGGGTTTTGTGTTTTATAAGCCTTTTTTCTTGATTTCAGAGTGTTTTTAATTCATCTTCAAAACATCAGGTTAGAAGAATATATTTTCATTAATGTAAAGGTATTTCTTTCTGGAATAACTTTTGCCTTTTTTATCTACTTTATAGGCCTAATTGTTAAGCTCTGGATGAAAGATACCTTTTTTTATATTTTAGGCTTTAAATGTCTCTATTTTCATAAATTCGACTTATTCGCTGGCAATTTTAGGGGCAAAAGGGAGAATCATTCTAAAAGATTATTAATTTTTGGCTTATTTAAAGTTTAATAGGCCTATTGATTTTATTAAAATTGTCTTACAAGGATAACTAATCTAATACTTAGAATAAGTCAAAATACTAATATTAAAGAAGAAGTTACTAATTTGAACATCCATAAATATAATTACGCTATATTATTATTGTCTAAAAGCAGTAATTCCTATTATTATAAAAAGAATTGCAACAACAATTCCGATAATGTAACCCAATTCTTCATTTTTATCAGGCTCTATTTTTTGAGAGTTTACCTCCTCTTTAGGTTTTTCTTTCTCAATTTTATTTATTTTGAAACCAATTTCATCATTTACAGGCCATGCAATAATTTTACCTGTAATGATAATAATATCATTTTCTTTTAATTTTTTTAAGGTATTTAATATTATTTTTTGTTCACCATAAGCTTTGTAAAAATAGTCATTTACAATTTCTTCATTATTTGGCTTAATTACGAAACCGACTAACTTTCTAGTTTCATTTGCATTATAATAGACCTCCAGTCCACCTCCAATACTTGTATTAAATGCTTCTGGAGTATATGGTAATTGATCATTATCAATTCTAACAAACTTGCATTTTAGGGTTAAATTTTTGCCAATATAATTATAACCAAAATCTAATAAATCTTTAAATAACTCATTATCATTTAATTGATTTTCGTTTTGAGAGAAACAATTAAAACTAATTATTGTAAATAAGAAGTAGAATTTAAATAATAATTTTTTCATGTCATTTAACGGAATTAAAAGTATTTAATGAAATATATTTTAAAATGTAATTTTTTTAAAATCAAAACGTGTTATATACGTATGTAACATATCTTTTTCATTCGCTTTGTTTCCTTTGAAAAACTGCTGACAGTTTTTTATCTTTAGTTTGTAAAATCAATTTCATGCAAAAAACTTTATTACTACTAATGTTGTCTAGTAGTATTTTCCTTAGTTCTTGTAAAAAAGAAATCATTCAATACAATCTTACGACCTCTGTTTACCCTTTAAGTGGTGGTTCTGTGAGCCCTTCTTCTGGGTCCTTTGAAACGGGCCAAAATATTAATGTTTTAGCAACCCCAAGTGCCGAATATTTATTCAAAGAATGGCAAGGGGATTTAGTGAGCAGTTCGAATCCATTAAGTGTGTTAATGGATAAGAATAAAAATTTAATTGGAACTTTTGAAAAAAGACAATATCCATTGAATTTAACTATTGAGGGAAGTGGTACGGTGAAAGAGGATATCGTTGCCTATGCTACCAATTCTAAATATCCTTCAGGTACAACCGTAAAATTAACGCCCGTTGCTTTAGATGGTTGGAAATTTTTAACATGGTCAGGCGACAATACAACTAATACGAATCCTCTTACCATTATTGTTGACAAGCAGATTAGCCTAACCGCCACCTTTAAAATGTTGGATCAGGACACAGATGGCGTAAATGATTTTTTAGATAAATGCCCCAATACGCCCGCGAATGAAAAGGCCGATAACAATGGTTGTTCTTATACCCAAGTTGATACCGATGGCGATGGGGTTGTGGATATTAAAGATGCCGACAATACAACCAGAAAAGGGGTCCCTGTAGATGACCAAGGCAGAATGTTAAATCCTGTATTTTTGGATGCCAACGGTGTAACTATCAAAGCAAATAAATGGGCCATAGTAGGAGATAAGGGCTTCATCAAAGGAATAGAATATACCGTTGTGAATGAGGAAATCTTGAGGGCAATGGTCAATAAAAATGAAGATGTCTCCAAAGTAGTTACAACTTTGGTGAAATCGGGTAAGGATTTGTTTTTAACAAAATTCACTTTCAACCAAAATATTGCTTCTTGGGATGTGTCAAACTTTGTGGATATGACCCGAATGTTTTCAGGAATTATTTGGTCTCCTAGAGTTGAAGGCCCCATGGCATTCAACCAAGATATTTCCTATTGGGATGTAAGTAAGGTGAAAAGTATGGAAGAAATGTTTATTTACTGTGAAAAATTCACACAGAACTTGAATAAATGGAATACTTCCTCTGTCGAAAACATGTCAAATATGTTTCGGGAAGCAAAAAATTACAATCAACCTATGGATAAATGGGATGTTAGTAAGGTGATGAGATTTGATGGTTTATTTTTGAATGCGATTAAATTCAACCAAAATATTAATAGCTGGAACACCATTTCAGGAAATGATTTTACAGGCACTTTTTGGGGATGTGGAGAATTTAACCAACCTCTTAGCAATTGGAATGTTTCTAATGCCTACAATTTTAGTTTTATGTTCTATGGGTGCTTTAAATTTAACCAACCCATAGGTAATTGGAAAACGAGTACCGCCTATTCTTTTAGAGATATGTTTTTTAATTGTTCAAACTTTAATCAGCCATTAGAAAATTGGGATGTTTCGAATGCCTTCATATTTGCGGGAATGTTTAATAGTGCAAGAAGTTTCAATCAACCGTTAAATAATTGGACAATTAAAAAGGCAAATACAATGGCCGGAATGTTTGCCAATTCAAACTATAATCAAGATATCTCCAATTGGGATGTGAGCCAAGTTACCAACATGGAGAATATGTTCTACAATTCTACGTTTAATCAAAATTTAAGCAAATGGAATGTAGCAAATGTGTCCTCTTGCTCCAATTTTGCTTTAAATACACCCAATTGGACCTTGCCCAAACCAAATTTTAAAAACTGTAGTTTTTAATTCGTTTTAAAGTCAATTCATATCAACTTTTTTTCAAATATAAGCTGATTAAAAACACTCCCAAAACGACGATAAACACAAAAATTTGGATTCTTGATTTGGCCTTTATCGTATTTGAAATAAAGTAATAAACGATAAATAAATAAGAAACAAAAGCAACAATATTTAATATATTATTGGCAGAAACAAGAAATAACATTTTGATATAATTTAGAAAACTTTTTAAATATACTAATTACTTACAAATCATGAAAAATATCTGGAACAGGAGTTTGAAGATGTGAAGCTATTTGATACACCTGAAAGATACTGGTGTTGATTTTACCTAATTCGATTCTGCTCAATTGTGTATAATCAATGTTGGCCTCATTGGCAAGACTCTCCAAAGTATACCCTTTCTGAGTTCTTATTTCTCTAATCTTTTTTCCAACTTTTACACAAACTTCTTTTTTATCAAGCTTCATGCTACAAATTTGTGGTAACTGTTAGGTCTCCACAATGGCAAATTTGCCATAATCAACTATTTAACCAAGTATATCATATTGTTCGGAATGAAAATACCTGTGTATAGCTGCTTAAACTACCATCACTTGTTTTTACTTGCCAGTAATAAATTTGGCCAGGCTTAAGGGCTAAACTAATGGTTTTTTCACTGGTTTTGTTGGCAGGTATTTCACGCTTTATAACTTTATTGATATCTGTATCAATGAAAATTTCATAGCTTAATTTATTTGAATCTGGGTCTAGTCCCGTCCAAGATAAGGTAGCTTTTCCATCAATTAAGCTGATTGAGGAGCCTGATTTGGGAATTAATCCATCAGCAGGGTAAGGTGCTAAATTGACACTGCCATTTCCTGATAAGTAAAATTTCCAAACATTACTATTGGTTTTCACTTTGCTGGCATTTGACTTTGATGTTACAAACCAACTGTAAGGAACACCGGCTTCTAAAATAACGTCCATCTTATTCAATGTCGTGAATTTTACCTGCTGGTCATTTGTATTTAAATTGGTAATGGTTAAATCATAATTATCTGTGAATTTTGCCGCTTGCCATTCAAATGTTACTTCGGTATAGGTGCTATTTAATTTATTGCCACCCAAGCAAAGCTCCTTGTCTGCTGGCAGCGTTAGGGTAGCAGCAGAAGGGTCTTGAACAACGGTAGGTGTAGGGGTAACATTTCCTCCACTTTCTTTCTGACAAGAAAAAAGCCCAAAAACAAGCATTAAGGCCAATAATTGTTTCATAGCTTAATCACTTTTAAGGTTTTTTGAACATGTGAACTTTTCAATTGAATTAAGTATAATCCGCTTGGATAATTTGCCAAATTCAAGTCGATGCTTCGACTTGAATCAATCCATTTTTCAGTTGAAAAATGGACTTTACCCATCGAATCAATTAGGCTACATTCCACCGATTGATCAGCACCATCCACATATACTTTGGTCCAATCGCTGGTTGGATTCGGGAAGCAATTGGCATTTTCTGATAAAAACAGAAATTGTTCGTATGTTCCTTGGCACCCGTATTTGGTATACACTTTCAAATGGATTGGGCCTGTTTCTACCGGAATTTTTAAATCGGAAGCGGTGTATTCCTTCTCAACTCCATTGATGGAAACAGTATATGTTTCTGTACCCTCTACTTGCAAAGAAATGAGTTTCGTTACATCTGAAAGACTTGAGCTAACTTTTAAAACATCAGGTTCGGAAATTTTACATTCAAAGCTTTGATTGTAATTCGCTTTTCCATCAATTTTTATAGAAAGCGTGTAGGTGTCTGCTGATAGATTGGAAAACGAAACAGTGTTTTTGCCGTTTTCAATGGTTGCGATTTGAAGCGTCTTGGTATTGTTTGCAAGTGTAACTTGATACGTATAAGTTGTATTGGCCACTTTTATCTTGATACCGCCATTGCTTGTTCCTTTACACGTTAAAGCACTTACTCCAATTTCATAATTGTTGGTAGGTAAAACAAAAATTTCACATCCATTGATATCAACCGGGGTGCCAATAGGGGTGTTTGGACACTTATCAAACAAGTCGCCCACCCCATCTTCATCAGCATCTCTAAACTCTTCTTTGATAATCGATATTTGCTTGTATTCTTTTGAAAATATGGTGCTCAAGTCGTTGCCTCCTCCCATCCATTGGGTAATGAGGGAACCATAAATTTGTTTGAAATCAAATTGAAGGTCCAATTCTTCTTGGCCTCTTACATTGGCTGGAATGATTGGATTGGTACCTGCTACATTTGGATCTAATTTATTTCCAAAAAGAATCACAGGTGCAATAGCCCCATGGTCTGTCCCATAGGTATCATTTGAGTGAATGGTTCTTCCAAATTCAGAAAAACACATTCCCACGATCCGATCCGATTGGTTAATGGAATCCATCGATTTCATGAAGGTGGTAATCGCTTCATCCAATTCCTTCATCAAATTGGCATGTGCCCCTTTGGTTTTGTCGGCTGTATCAACTTGTGCACTATGGGTATCAAATCCACCAATTTCAACTTTGTAAATTCGGGTATTGGTACCCCCAGAAATCAGTTTGGAAATGATTTTGAATTGATTGCCCAAATTGGTATTTGGGAAGGTAAAATCTTTTCCTTTTATATACGACTCTTTCAATACCTTGCCATAGGCATTCGATTGCTTGGCAATCAATTGCAGGTATTTTAATTTTTCACCAATTGGAGTGCTTGGGTATTTTAAATCTAAATCACCAATGATTTCGTAAAAATTTTCTGGATTAGAAGCCACTACACTTGTAAAGGAGTGTTGACCTGTGAACATCAGCGAGGAATTCCAACCTATTTCCAAAGCCAGAGGATCTGGATAATTTTTGGTAGGATAGGCCTCTGGGAAATCGGGATGTTTTTTTTCTAAATAACGTCCGGCCCAACCACTACTAAAATATTCTGAAGAAGTGGAACCACTTTGCCAAATATCCATCGATCTAAAATGGGAATAATTTGGCGTAGGATATCCAACAGACTGTACAATCTTTAGGCGATTCTCTTTGGATAAACTTTGTAATCCTGTAAGGGATGGGTGCAAGGCCAAATCACTTTTGTTTAGAGGAAGTAATTTGTTTTCTGGCATGACCACTTTTGGTCGCACGGAATTCAATTGCGACATCATATTGAGTGGAATGACGGTGTTTAAACCGTCGTTACCCCCATTTAATAACACAATGATTAAGATGTTCCCTTCTCCAAGCGTATTACCTAATAAAGAGGAACTGGAGCTCGTTAAATTATCCCAAGAAATACCCGACATCAAGGCAGGTAATGCTACGCTATGGGATAATTGGTGTATAAAATCTCTTCTGTTCATCTTAAAACAAGTGATATTCGTTTAGCTGAAAAACGGACGCAAATAAATTTTCTAAGCGAGACCGCAAAGTATTCCGATTGGCATCACTCGGATTATTGATAAATGCATTGTAAAGTTCCGTATAGTAAGTTGCGGGCATGCCTCCCAAAGTGGTATATTTTAGTCGAAATTTGGTAGTATCTGATAATGGTGCCCCTAACAATCTTTCTTCAATTTCTGCCAACAAGGCGTCAATATCGCTTGGTTTTTTAAACTTGGATATATAGGCAACCCAATCTATTTGAACATGAACATTTCCTTTTACATTGCCAGTGCCTAAATAAAATCCCCAACGAGCCGTGCCATTGGCAAAACCTGCTCGTTTGGCCAAGGTATCTGAATTGATCCAGAATAAATCATAAACCGGGTATTGGTAATAAGCAGGCCATCCAGCCACATTAGGTGGATTGGTAAAATTGATGCCAATGTTCGACATATTCCAAGATATATTACGGTATTTGTAAAAATCTTTTGTTATTTCTGAAACATATTTGGCAGGTAGATCTGTTGGCGTTTCGTAATTGATGTATTTGTATTCAAATTCTTTATAAAATCCCATTGTAAATTCCATCGGGGATTTTATCATGGCATTATAATTTTGTGAGTTGAAAAAGTGAGCACTGCCCATGAGGGCCTTCAAAGGGGCAATTAAACTAAAATTATTTTTACGGAATAATTCAGCCATCGGCTGAATGATATTTTTTTCCGTAGTATCATCAATAATTGGTGAGCAAAAGAATTGGTACAACCTTCGTGAGATATATAAACCACATTCTTCGGTTGCAAATATCATATCCAATAGATCATTCAATTCTGTATTCCCTTCGTAACCAGGCTTGCCAATTAATTTTTTATTGCCATAAAATGCAGAGAATTGTTTATTCTCGTAATCGTGGTTCCACATGTTGAAATCCGTGCGGATTCTTCCCTGCTTGTTTTTGCTTTCATAATCATAGCGCCAACCCACCAAGGTTCGAGCCATTTCTACCACATCATTTTCTGTATATTTTGAATTAGGGCCTTTGCCAACTGTGAATAATTCTTGTAATTCACGGGCATAGTTTTCATCGGGTTTGGATTTATTACTCGATTGAAGATTAAGGTAATCGAGCATCAAAGGATCTAAGGTAATCTGGTAAATAAAATCTTTATATGACTTGAAACAATTTTTGTAAATAGTCTCATAATATTGATAAAACATTTTCACACTTCCACTGGCTGCTGGCACGAGATTGTGTAAAAAAAATAGCATTTTCCAATGGATGGACGTTTTTTGTTCTACCATGTATTTGAACATCCAAGCCTCAAAAGATTGATGCCTAGGCCAAGGGGAGCCATTAGGTTCTGGGGCCTCGTGAAAAGGTTCTCCTGGTGGTACGTGGAAATGTCCTTGTTTCTCTGTCTCCTCTTTTGTTATCTCGTAATAATAATCGTTGATTGGGTATGGGGGAAATTTTTCTTCAGTAAAAATTAAATCAAGGGCTTTCGACAAACTTAGATTAGCTATTTCCTTCATATGGGCTGAAGAAAGGCCAATGAGCGACCTATTTAAAAGATGCTTTTTTTGGGCTAATTCGAAAGGGCCGGTATATGGTTCTAGTCCTTCTAGAATCGTTTCGCGGGCCATTCTCGCCTTCTCTATTTTAGAAAAATCGATATGCTCTTTTGCGAAATCTGCCACCAGGTCGGGCTCCGTATATTTGGGTAAGATTGGTTTGATGGTAAATTAGGTTTAGAACTATATTATAAATAGAAAGATATAAATTTAAATATTTTGGTAAAAATATATAAATTTCAAATAAAATGGAGAACAAGTGAAAGGAAATAAAATGAACAGGGCTGATTTTTTAAAAAGAACATGTCCAAAAATTGGTTTATCGGTTTTTTTGGCAATCGGTACACTGGAATCTTGTTCTAAAAGTGAGCAGGAGCCAAGTCCGGCTCCAATTCCGACGAGCGATTCTCAATATGAGGCGCTATTGAACAAAACACTGATAAACGGTTATTATTTAGAGGGGAAGCAATTACTCGTCAATATCCAAAAAGGGACATATACGAATCTGAAAACAGTTGGAAATTATGTTAATGATGAAACAAATGGATTATTGATGGTTCGGAAAAGTGAAACGACAATTGTCGTTTTCGACAATTGTTGTCCGCATCAAGGAACGAAAAACCGTTGGTCCTTTTCAAATAATCGGTTTACTTGTGCCAACCATGGATATGCCTTTGGGATTGATACCGGACAGGTAGCGCCTTGCAACTCCAATAGTCAATTTGGAAATTTAAAATCATTTGCGGCAAGTTTAACCAAAGATTTGCTTACGATTCAATTGGGCTAGTGGATTCACCTTCTATCCTATTCCCATGCCATTAGTCCTAAAATAAGCGGTGTTGTCTGGTAAAAAATGTAAACTTGCATTTCAAATTGTTTTCACCGCTATGAAAAAAAGCTTAGTAGTCTTGTTGATGTGTTGTTTATCCTTTGGCACTTGGGCGCAAACTGCCGTTCAGAGTCAAGGTCAAATCGTAAAACTTAGTTTAGTACGAGCTGTAGAAATTGCTGTTCAGAATAATTTAAATGTAAAGTCATCTGAAGTAACTTTAAACAATGCACAACTGAATTTTCAACAGGCAAAAAACAATCAATTACCGGGCCTAAATGCCAATATTGGGCAGGCATCTAGTTATGGTCGATCGCTCAATCCATTTACCAATACCTACGATCCAAGAAATATCAATTATAGCAATTTAGGTTTAAACGCGAATTTAACCTTATTCAATGGCGGGCAGTTGCGAAATAGCATTGCGCAAAATGAGTATGCTTTAAAAGCAAGTGCAGAGGATTTACAAGCCATTAAAGAAAATATTTCGCTACAAGTTGTCTTGGCTTATTTAAATATTTTGAATGCGGAAGATCAATTAAGCATTGCCAAAACGCAAACGGACATAACGAAATTACAGATAGAAAGAACCCAAAAATTAGTCAACGCGGGATCAGTAGCCATGACTAATTTATTGGATTTAAAGGCACAATTAGCCAATGAGGAATCGAATGTGGTAAGTTTTCAAAGTACTTTGGATTTGAATCGATTGAATTTGGTTCAATTGTTAAACGATTCGTCTATTCAACAAGTGGAATTAGAGCGTATACAAGTTCCCTCGCCTAATGTTTCTGCTTTTGGGGTATCAATAGGAGATGTGTACCGAAAAGCGATTGAAATTCAACCGGCCATAAGATCAGCTGATTTTCGAGTATTAAGTGCTGGTAAATCTGTTGATGTAGCCAAGGCACTTTTATTGCCCAGTTTAAGTCTATCTAGTTCATGGTCGGCAAATCAATCCAATGCATTGAGTACAGGTTATTTTGACCAATTGAATAATACGCAAAACAAGGTAATTTCTTTGAATTTAAACATTCCGATTTTCTCTCGATTTTCCAATAAAACCCGAATTTCGCAGGCGAATTTACAAAAGGTAAATGCCGAAATTGAGGCGAGCAGAGCACGTTTGACCTTGCGCCAGAACATTGAGCAGGCCTATGTGAACATGTCGAATGCCGCCAAGAGATATGAAGCCAGTGTGGTACAAGTGGGAGCTTTGGAAGAGTCTTTTAGGGCGTCGGAGAGTAAATTTAATGCAGGAGCCATTGATTTTGTAAGTTATAGTTTACAAAAAACCAATTTGGACAAAGCCAAATTGACATTGGTTCAAAACAAATATGATTTCGTATTTAGAACGAAAATATTGGATTATTATCAAGGGAAAAATTTAACATTTTAATCAACAAAAAGATGTCTACAGGAAATTCGAAAAAGACCTGGTTAATTATTGGTGGAATTGTTGTGCTGGTATTTGCCGGAGTGTTTATTGCCAAAAAAGCAGGCTGGATAGGGAAAGAGGAAGCAACGGAAATTGAGGAATCAAAGGTGGGTCGTTCAACCATTATTGAAAAAGTATCGGCTTCTGGAAAGATTCAGCCGGAGGTAGAAGTAAAGTTATCGCCGGATGTTTCGGGTGAAATTGTAGGATTATATATTGCGGAAGGGGATTCTGTGGTAGCGGGACAAAAGTTATTGAAGATTCGTCCAGATAATTATGAATCTTTATTAGCACGTGCGGAGGCTCAATTGAATTCCATGAAGGCTAATTATGAGCAAAGTAAGGCGGTTTTGGCGCAGTCGGAAGCTCGTTTGCAAAAGGCTAAAGTCGATTATGATCGTAATTTGAAATTGCACAATGACAAGGTAATTTCAGATGCTGATTTTGATCAATTTGTTTCCTCGTACAATGTTGCCAAGCAAGATTTGGAGTCGGCTCGTGCCAATGTAAAAGCTTCAAATTTCAATGTAAAGAGTTCGGAGGCGGCATTGAAAGAAGCCAGAACGAATTTGACGAAGACCACCATTTATGCGCCACAGAGTGGTATTGTTTCTAAACTGAATGTAGAATTGGGTGAGCGTGTGGTAGGAACTTCTCAGATGGCCGGAACGGAAATGTTGCGAATAGCCAATTTGAATAACATGGAAGTACGTGTTAACGTAAATGAAAATGACATTACGCGCGTAAGTTTGGGAGATACGGTATCGATAGACGTAGATGCTTTCAGTGCGAGTGAGCGTAAGTTCAAAGGCATTGTGTATGAGATAGCAAGTTCGGCGAATAGTTCGGGTACGGGCACAACAGTCTCTACGGATGCAGTAACGGAGTTTGAGGTAAAGATTCGTGTATTGAGAAGTTCCTATGCTGATTTGATCAAAGGAAAATTATCGTATCCATTAAAGCCAGGCATGACTGCAGCAGTGGAAATTTTGACGGATAAGAAGTCGAATGTATTGTCGGTCCCTTTGACGGCAGTAACCACAAGAGATTTGAGTATAACAGATGAGAAAGGAGATTCGGCTGGAGATAAGGGAGAATCGAAAGAAGGAAATATGGCAGAGGCAAGTGACAAAAAGGGCAAGAAAGATTCGATCAAAGAAGTTGTATTTGTGAATGAGAAGGGCAAGGCGAAGATGGTAGAGGTAAAGACGGGTATTTCTGATTTTGAGAACATTGAGATCATCAGTGGTTTGAAGGAAGGCCAGTTGATTATTGTGGGTCCTTATGCTACGGTAGCTAAGAAATTGAAGAAAGACGAGTTGGTGAAGAAGAAAGGGGAAAAGAAGTAATTATAAATTATGAATTGTAAATGATAAGTATGGATATAAAATTGATAATTAGAAAGTTAATCTGCGGGATTAATGCTAATTCGTAATTTACAATTCATAATTTATAATTCACAATTCATAATTTTTTAACTTTTCTTTTGCAAATTACAAATCAAGCACTATTTTTGCAGTCCCAATAGGGAATAAATTCCTCCTTAGCTCAGTTGGTTAGAGCACATGACTGTTAATCATGGGGTCCCTGGTTCAAGCCCAGGAGGGGGAGCAAACAGGAAAGTCACTAGAAATAGTGACTTTTTTCGTTTATAATCATCTCCTATTTCACCTATTCATCGATTTTCGTGGTTCAAGCTCAGTAGAGTGTTTAGTGTTTTTTCGACTTTTTTCGGGGGTGATTATACCTCATATTTTTGGTTTGTGCCAAGAATGTGCCAAGAGTTGTACATAATCATTTAAAATTAAATGACTTTTCTTCTACTTTAATCTGTTAGATTTTTATGCTCACATACAATTGGGTCGAATACTAGGTTTTTTTTACTATTCCACAAATCAATACAAGGGATGCGGTTTCAGCATTATCTATAACAACGGTAACCCTATCGCCAACTTCTAAATCCGACATAGTTGCCGGT
>JACCDK011419928.1_pt1 | contig 40321 bp, 34 predicted proteins | sample 7445871 | NCBI WGS metagenome assembly JACCDK01 (sample SAMN15323436, study PRJNA562643) | freshwater metagenome | isolation source: river surface water | place: USA:Blue River Watershed | collected 2017-08-15 | reverse complement strand
TGTGGCTGATGCTGCCCACTGGCTGGAGCGCAGCGGAATTCGCGTCCATCCTGCGCAACAAGGGTGTCGGGGTGGTGTCGAGTGCTGCTTTTTGTACTAATGATGATCCACCCGAAGCAGTGCGGGTCTCGCTAGGCGGACCGCAGTCGCATCAGGACTGTTCGCAATCGCTCAGATTGATTGCAGAAACGCTGCGCTATCCATCCCATCCTGACAAGACTGCTCTCTGACTTGCACAAGTATTTAGGGAGTACGAGTTTGGATGAATGCCTTGCCTGGTAATCAGCCCAGGCAAGGCGCCAACTTCGTCCGCAATTAGAGCTTCACCATCACATGTCGCGCCACGGTGTAATCTTCCAGCGCATACATCGACATGTCTTTGCCGTAGCCAGAGGCTTTCAGTCCGCCATGCGGCATTTCATTCACCAGCATGAAGTGAGTGTTAATCCAGGTGCAGCCATACTGCAGCTGGCGCGCGATATTCATCGCCTTCGAGACATCGGATGTCCAGACACTAGATGCGAGCCCGTATTCGGAGTCATTGGCCCATTGCACCGCCTGTGCATCATCGTCGAAGCGCGTTACGGAGACGACCGGACCGAATACTTCGCGCTGCACGATCTCATCCTCCTGCAAGGCACCCGCGATCACGGTGGGCTCATAAAAAAAGCCAGCGCCCGCACTGACCTTGCCGCCGGTGGTCACCTGCATGTGCCCCGCCATTTGCGCGCGTTCGACAAAGCTGGCAACGCGGTTGCGCTGGCGATCAGAGATCAAAGGCCCGATCTCCACACCCTCTTCTTCCTGAGTACCTGCCTTGATGGTGGAGACCGCAAGAGTCAGATCAGCCACCAATTTTTCGTAAATCTTGGGTCCTGCATAAATACGGCAGGCCGCCGTGCAATCCTGCCCGGCATTGTAATAACCGAAGGTACGCACGCCCTCCACCACGGAGGCAATATCCGCATCATCGAGCACGATGACGGGGGCTTTGCCACCCAATTCCAGATGCGTACGCTTCAAGGTGCCTGATGCAGCCTGCAGTATCTTGCGACCCGTCGCAACGTCCCCCGTGATCGATACCATGCGTACTTTAGGATGCTCGACCAGCGGCTGACCGACGCTCATGCCCTTGCCGCAAATGACGTTGAGCACACCGGGAGGCAGAATACTGGCCGCGAGCTGGGCAAAATACAAAGCAGTCAGCGGCGTCTGCTCGCTGGGCTTGAGCACGACAGTATTACCAGCCGCGATCGCGGGAGCGACCTTCCACGCGGCCATCAGCATTGGGTAATTCCATGGAGCGATGGAACCGACGACGCCCACGGGATCGCGGCGGATCATACTGGTATGCCCACTCAGATACTCACCCGCCGCAGTGCCGCTCATGCAACGCGCGGCACCGGCAAAGTAACGGAAACAATCAACGATCGCAGGTATCTCGTCATTTAGCGCCCTATCGTAAGGCTTGCCGCAGTTAAGCGACTCTAGACGCGCAAAGGTTTCAGCATGATTCTCGATTGCGGATGCGAGTGAGAGCAGCAGGCCGGATCGCTCACCTGGTGTGGTCTGCGACCAACTGGCAAACGCACGCTCAGCTGCAGCAACCGCACGCGACACTTGCTCGGGCGACGCCTCAGGCACGTTACACAGTGCTGCGCCCGTCGCAGGATTGATCACCACTTCGATCGCCCCTTCGCCTTGCTCGGCGTGATTGTCAATCAACAGCGCAGTAGGAAAACTGATCGAGTTGTCAGCAGGATGTGCCATGGATTTATCTCCTTGTGTCAGCGTTATTTTCGGGCGTTGTCGTCGCCTGCCTGGGTGAGCCAGTAGGCGGCAATAATCGGTACAAATGTCAGGCCAATGATGAAGACTGCAACAACATTAGTTACAGGTCGCTGTCGTGGCCGTATGAGTTCCTGCAACATCCAGATCGGCAAAGTAGTTTGCTGGCCTGCAGTAAAGGTAGTGACGATCACTTCATCAAAGCTCAATGCAAAAGCCAGCAGCGCACCTGCAAGCAGCGCCGAGCCCAACTGAGGCAGAATCACATGATAAAAAGTCTGAAACGCATTCGCGCCCAGATCCATCGAGGCTTCCAGCAGCGAAGGACTCAGCCGTCTCAGCCTTGCCACCGCATTGTTGTAGACCACCACAACACAAAAGGTAGCGTGACCAATCACGATGGTCCAGAAACTGAATGGAATATCGGCGGCGTGATAAGCCGAACGCAAGGCAATACCCGTAACAACACCAGGCAAGGCAATCGGCAAGATCAACAGCAGGGAAATCGCATCACGACCAAAAAAACGAAAGCGTGCCAGCGCGCCGGCAGCAAAGGTACCCAAGATCAGCGCAATGCCCGTTGACCACAAGGCGACCTGCACCGAGAGCCCCACTGCACTCCAGACATCCTCACGCGCAAGCGCGACAGCAAACCACTGCGTGGTCAGGCCCGGAGGTGGAAAAACATAACTTTTATCTTCACTACTGAACGCATACAAAATGATCAATGCAAGTGGCACATGCAAAAACAGTACGCCGCCAAGCGTGGCTAGTTTCAACCCCATTGATGCGCGCGGCAGATGATAGGTTTCAGAGCGCATCGAAAGCTCCGCGTTTTTTTGCCAGCCACAGGTAGATCGCAATGATCAGAATCGGCGCGATGGAAAATGCGGCTGCAAAGGGCAAATTACCCGCAAGACCCTGCTGCCGGTACACCACTTGTCCGATGTATAGCGTGGAATTTCCTACCACCTGCGGGATGATGTAATCACCCAGCGTCAACGAAAACGAAAAAATTGAACCTGCAGCGACTCCGGGCATCGCCAGCGGCAAAATCACTGTCCAGAAAGTACGACGAGGGGGCGCACCCAGATCGGCCGAGGCTTCGAGCACCGAAGCCGGAATTCGCTCTATCGATGCCTGTATGGGCAAAATCACGAACGGCAACCACATATACACAAACACCATGAAGGTACCAAGTGAAGAAAAACTCAGAGAGTTACCACCGATGACAGGTGTCGATAGGATCGCTTCGAGCATCCACTCCAAATGACACTGCGTGACGAGCCAGGCAATCGCGCCCTCTTTGGCCAGCAGCAGCTTCCAGGCATAAAGCCGTACCAGATAACTCGACCAGAGCGGCAGCATCACAGCGACATACAGGATCGCCTTGGTACTGCCGCGCGCATAGCGCGCCATGAAATAAGCTATCGGAAAACCAATCACGACGCTGGTCAGCGTCACCATGGTCGCCATGATGACACTGCGACGAATCACATCCAGATTTGCTGGCTCGAACAACGCAACAAAATTCTGCAGCCCTACTTCATACACAATCGTGCCGGAAAAATCATCCAGCCGAAAAAAACTCTGCGCCAGCAAACTGAACAACGAGCCAAGGTAAATCACGCCGAACCACAATAACGGTGGTATCAGCAAAATGAGCAACAACCTACTTTGACGCTGAAACAAAGCCGCTGACAGGCGGTCACCAAAACTCGCCGCGGAACGATGTCCAAGCTGAATGGCTGGCAGCCCTGCCCCACTCATCTCATACCCGTTTCATTCAAACGATGAATCGCAGAATCGTCCCAATGCAGATGTACTGTCTCACCGGCAGCCGGCAGTACACTGTCGATCGCCAAATCAGCGATCAGTGCGATGCCTTGATCGCATTGAATTTTCGCACGCCAAAAAGAGCCGAAATACTGCAGAGTTTGAACAACGCCGCGAACGCGCGCACCCTGATCTGCCCCAAGACGGATGCGCTCAGGGCGAATCATCGCTGCTGCGCTACTGGTAAGCTGCTGAGCAGCATCGGCTTCAAGCACATTCGCTGCGCCCAGAAACTCGGCAACAAAACGCGTAGTCGGTTGCTCATACAAGCCAGTCGGTGTATCGATCTGCTCAAGACGACCCCGATTGAACACACCGATCCTGTCGCTCATGGAGAGTGCCTCATGCTGATCATGCGTTACCAGCACAAAGGTAATCGCCAGACGGCGTTGCAGCTCTTTGAGTTCAACCTGCATCTGTTCGCGCAGCTTGAGATCGAGCGCACCCAATGGCTCATCAAGCAAAAGAACCTTGGGCTCGCTGATCAATGCTCTGGCAAGCGCCACACGCTGACGCTGACCGCCTGATAACTGCGCGGGCTTGCGCGATGACATGTCCGGTAATCTCACCAGCTCAAGCAATTCGCTTGCGCGCTTCTCGCGCACAGATTTTGCAACGCCCCGCACCATTAACGAATAGGCGACGTTATCCAGCACTGTCATGTGCGGAAACAACGCGTAATCCTGAAAGACCGTCGTCACTGGACGGAGATAAGGCGGCAGAGAATCCACCACCTCGCCATGAATGCTAAGCGTTCCCGAGGTTGGACGGGTAAACCCGCCAATCATTCTGAGACACGTGGTCTTGCCCGAACCCGAAGGTCCGAGCAAGGTAAAGAATTCGCCTGGCTGAATATCTAGGCTGACATCGTCTACCGCTTTAACTGCGCGGCCGCCCGAATGAAAGACACACGATACCCCGCTCAGGCTGACAGCATGCGCCATTGAGACACTCCAGGTCGCCCTGTCGAACCGCAGCTGACTGCAGATCGACAGGAGAAGCTTAAATCAACGACCGCCGAGAATCGCGATGTAGTCGGACACCCACTTGTGATAGGGGACGCACTGGTTGTTTTGGGTCTTGCACTGCGCAACCGGCGTGCGCCAGAACGAGATCTTGTCGAAGTCGTTATAGCCCTGATTCGCGCAACCCTGATCGGTCAGCAGCTTGTTGCCTTTACAGGCCGCAGGCACTGCAGGCACCGAGCCAAACCAGGCAGACAAATCACCTTGCAACTTGGTGTTGAGCGAATGCTCCATCCACATATACGCGCAGTTCGGGTGCTTGGAATCCACGTGCATCATCGTGCTGTCAGCCCAACCAGATGCGCCCTCTTCAGGCACCACGGTTGCAATCGGGGCTTTCTTCGAACCGAGGATATTCGCCTGGAACTGCCATGAGCTTGATGCGACCACACCTTCGTTGGTGAAGTCGTCGATCTGCACGAATGCATCATGCCAGTACTTGCCAACCAGTTTGCGTTGTGCACGCAGCAAATCAAGCGCGGCCTTGTACTGGGCCTCATTCAGTTCGTAGGGATCCTTGATGCCCAGGGAAGGATTTTTCTTTTTCAGGTAGAGCGCCGCATCCGCGATATAGATTGGGCCATCGAAGGCCTGTACGCGACCTTTGTTGCTCTTGCCATCAGGGAGTTTCTGCTCTTCAAACACCACGCTCCAGCTGGTAGGCTTCTTGTTGCCGAAAACCTTGGTGTTATACATCAGCACATTCCAGCCCCACTGATATGGCACGCCGTAGTGCGTGTTGTTATCGTAGTGCCATGGCGCTTTCTGCAGTCGTGGATCGATCGTCTTGTAGCTGGGGATCAGACTGACGTTGATCGGCTGCACGCGCTTGCCGCGAATCAGACGCAAGGATGCATCGCCACTGGCAGTTACCAGATCAAAACCGCCTTCATTCATCAGCGCGACCATCTCGTCGGAGGTACCGGCTGTTTTTACATTGACCTTGCAGCTGGTCTTCTTTTCGAACTCGGTCACCCAGTCGAATGCCTTGTCGGTCGCACCGCGCTCGATGTAACCAGCCCAGGCGACGATATCCACCTGTCCCTCGCCCTTGCCGACTTTCTGCAAAGGTGCCTGCGCAAAGGTCGCGCCAGTAAATGCTGTCAGAGTCAATGCAGCTGCAGTTCGCTTCAAAGTGCTCATATCGTCTCTCCGGTTATCTTGGTAGCCAGCTCGTTCATTATTTTTTTGCTATCTACTGATGCAAAGCCCAGCAAATGGGTAGATACCCGCCTGCACACAGTGGGCTTACGTTATCTCTTGACCCTGAAAACCGAAAAGTTCAATATTTAAACAGGTCGCTTTCTCTTTTTGAGATAGGTCTTTGAGATGCTCTTATTCTGCTGCATAGTACGCTGATAACAATGAGCAAACACTTCACATTAAAGCAATTCCGCTACTTTCTGGCCGTTTGTGACGCAGGCTCCATTGCTGCAGCAGCGCGACTGGTGAATATCGCCCAGTCCGCGCTGACCAAAAGTATTCAGGAATTAGAAACAACCCTGGGCACTCCTTTGTTCGAGCGCCTGCCCCGCGGCATGGAGCTCACGCAGTCCGGCTACCGGTTCGAGGCCAAGGCGCGTCAGGTCATCTCGGCCGTGATGCAGGCCGGCGCTATCAATCACGATGAGAAAGATGAGCTGACAGGATCGCTCACCATCGGCGTGACCAGCTTGATGGCCGGCTACTGCCTTGCCGACCTCGTCGCGCGATTCCAGCGTTCTTACCCCGGCGTCAAGATCGACATACTTGAGGATTCGCCGCCATTCCTTGAGCACCTGCTGATCAATGGCGAAGTGGACATCGCGCTAATGGTCGCCAACGCTCTGGATGAGCAGGCGCTGCAGGTGGAAACACTATCAACCTCGCCCAATCGCGTTTGGATGTCGTCCAATCACCCGCTTGCAGAGCACGGTGAACTGACACTCGCCCTGTGTGCCGGTACGCCATTAATCGTTCTGGAGGCCGACCGCATCGAGGACATGCAGCGAGCCTTGTGGCGAAGACAGGGAATCACGCCCGATGTGAAATTGCGCACCAGCTCGCTCGAAGCGGTGCGCTCACTGGTGGGCGTTGGTGCAGGCATCTCGATTCTTCCGGACTTCCTTTACCGTCGGTGGACGCTGGACGCCGAGCGCATCGAGGTCAGAAAGCTGCGTGATGCGATTCCGGGCACGGACATCGGGCTTGTGCGTCGGCGTGGCGCGCGCAATCGGGATGTGATTGATCAATTCATCCAATTGGCGCGCAATCCGGTCAGCAACGCGCGACGCTAGCGCAATACGACTAGCAGCGAATTAGCAGAGTATTACCAGCTATTTATCCACGCCGTGGTGTCATCCAGCGCCCGCTCAAAGCGCAGTAGCAGTTCATCAATCTCTGCAGCCGAGATAATCAGTGGCGGCGAGAAGGCGACGATGTCGCCCGCCATCGCACGCAGAATGAGCCCATGCTCCTGCGCGCGACGAACCAGATAAGCAGCCACACCCTTCTCGGCTGCAAAAGGCGTGCGACTTGCCGGATCTGCCGCGAGTTCAACGGCTGCAATCAAACCCATACCGCGCACATCACCCACATAGGGATGATCACTGAATTTTTTCAGTCCTTCGTGCAAGCGAGGTGACACACGATTGACGTGACCAATGACATCCTGCTCCTCATAGATTTTCAGGGCTTCCAGCGCCACCGCACAAGCCACCGGATGTCCCCCATAGGTGTAGCCATGCCCGAACACGCCCACCTCGGCGCTGGCATCGGCCACTGCCTGATAAACACGATCGCTGACATAGAGTGCCGACATGGGCATATATGCTGATGTCAGCATCTTGGCCACCGTAATGAAATCGGGCTGCAAGCCATACACTTCCGAACCGAAGGCCTTACCCAAACGACCAAAACCACTCACCACTTCGTCGGCAATCAGCAAGATGTCATATTTTTTTAGAATCGGCTGAATCAGATCGAAGTAACGCGGGGGAGGAATAATCACACCACCTGCACCCTGCACGGGCTCAGCAATGAAGGCACCGACGGTCTCAGGCCCCTCGCGCAAAATCGTATCCTCCAGTTCCTTGGCGAGACGCTCGGCAAAGGCATCGGGCGTCTCGCCAGATTTTGCAAACTGATAGGGATGTGGGCAGCTGACCCGAATCGTCTCCGGCATTGGCAAATCGAAATGCTTGTGCATGGTCGGAATGCCCGAGAGCGAGGCCGCCGCCAGCGTCACACCGTGATAGCCCTTGACACGCGCGATGATTTTTTTCTTCTGCGGCCGGCCAATGGCATTGTGGTAGTAGCGAACCAGCTTGACCGCCGTGTCATTCGACTCCGATCCTGAATTCGCAAACAGGATACGCGCCATCGGCACAGGCGACCAGCGCATCATGACCTCAACGAGCTCTGTTACAGGGCCAGAGACTTTCCCGGAAAACGTATGGTAGTAGGGCAGCTTCTGCATCTGCCGATGCGCGGCATCGACCAGACGCTGCTCGGAAAAACCCAGCGCAGCACACCAGAGGCCGGCCATACCCTCGATGTATTCCCTACCGTGTTCATCAGTGACATGCACGCCTCGCCCACCAACGACCACAAGCGCTCCATTTTTTTCGAGATCTCTTGGCTGGGTATAAGGGTGAAAGTGAAATTTCGCATCCGCTTCGGCGGCGAGAGAACGTGCCATGCTTTGTCTCCATCACTAATTTTTGTAAATCTTGCCATATTCTAGGCTTAGCCGTACACAATAAGAAAATTCCTTTGGTGCGACTCACCTGTAGGAAGCAGGCGCCTCATCTCCGGAAACGCAAGCTCATATTTTTTCAACATGGCAGCGAATACCATCAGCCGGCCGCACGCTGACACGCGAGATTGGAAAAATCTTCGCTGCATTCAGCGGCACAAACGAAAACCGCCGCAATACTTCACATAAAATCAATGAGGCTTCTAGCTGCGCAATCGTCGCACCTGTACACGCGCGTGGCCCGAGCCCGAAGGGTAAATAAGTACCGGGCAATGGCGCACTGCCATTCGCATCAAAGCGCTGGGGAATAAAACGGTCTGCCTGCGGCCAATAAGCCTCGTGCCGGTGAATCAGCCATGGCGATATGACGATGAAACTATCTGCCGGTACCTTGAGACGTCCGAATTGATCCTCGTGCAGAGCGCGACGCGTAAGGAAAGCGGCAGGTGGATAGAGCCGCAATGATTCGCGAAAAACATCGCGGGTAAACCTCAGTGACTTGAAGTCATCAAATTCAAAAGAACGGTCGGCTAGTACTTCGCGGATTTCATCGCGCATTTTTTCCAGTACCTGCGGCTGCTGCGACAACATGAAGAACGCCCAGCTTAAGCTGCTCGCCGTTGTTTCATGACCCGCGAGAAAAAAAACAGCCAGCTGATCAATGATTTTTTCACGACCAAAAGGCAAACCGTCGGTATCACGGGCATCAATCACCGCCTGGGCAAAATCGACAAATACCTTGCCTTGCGAATTTAGCCCGAGCCGCTCATCCAGCATAGCCGCCAGCAAGTCTCTGAGAATGCTCGCATCGCGCATCAATTCTGCGCCGGGTAATGCAGGCTTATGAGGATCGCTGGCAAGTACATGCTGCAGCTGAAACTGGGGACTATTTTTCTGAAACGAAGAAAAGGCTTCGAACACTGCATCTGCTCTTTCTGCACCTATCGGTTTGGAAAAAATAGTCCGTAGCATGATGTCGGCCGTCACATGCGTGAGCTCCGATTCCAGATCCACGACGGCGTCTGTCTCCAGAAGCTGCAATCGCTCCACAAAATCGTGAACAGCTTCACGCATATCCGGAAACATATGCGCGAGCCGCATATGCATAAAGGCTGGCTCCAGCATCTGACGATCATGCTCCCAGAGTTCGCCAGAGGAAATCAGGACACCTTCGCCCAGCAGTGGCGACAATGCAGAAACCATCAGATCACTCTTGGGATAGTTCGCTCTGTCTTCAATGAGAATGCGCCGAATTGTCTCGGGATGATTAACGATGAATACAGGTCGCCTGCCCACCGGCACCGTAACGATGTCCTTGGTATAGCAGTCGCGCGGCAGCGTTTGCAGCAGGTCGGGCGAGCGCTGGAAAAGTATCCTGAGCCCGATAGCGAGATTGGATCGCAAGGCAGGCGCGGGTGGCCGCCAGCCCTCAGTGCGTAATGGAGAGACTGAATTCATCAGGGATTTATCGGAGGGCGCTGTTGCTTCTCGTATCATCTCGTATCATCTCGTTGCTATCCGGATTTTCTGATCAGGACGATCGAAATATACACGTCGTCGCGGGCACCCCTGGCACTTTACCGCGGTCATGAAATAATGGGTATTAACCGCCCGGGTGAACAATCCTGGTATTTACGGTGGCGCACCGAGACAAGAAAAATAATGAGCAAGTCCCTATCTCGTACTGCATTCCTGACACTGCTGCTGATCGCGATGATGATGGGTGCCAATCACGTCTCCGCTCGCTTTGCCTTCAATGACGGTGTGAGCGTCACGACTGCGGTGATTTTTCGAAGTGGCGTTACGGCGCTGATCATCACCCTTCTGCTGCTCAGTCAGCGTGTGTCGCCGCGCTTGCAGGGACGGTCACTGGTCTTCGTGCCCATCGTCGGGACTCTGGTGGCCATACAGAGCTATTGCCTGTATTCGGCGGTGGCGCGACTGCCGGTGGCACTTGCCCTGCTTGCGTTTAATACCTATCCCTTGTGGGCTGCGTTCTGGGCGCGGATTATTTACCGTCATAAGGCCGAGAAGTTTGTTCTCAGAGCGATGCCCGTCATTCTGTTCGGCCTGGCACTGGCACTGGATGCTTTTGGGGCTGCGTCCGGATTGGGCGCTTCTGCGCACTGGCAGCAGATAGGCAATGGGGTGGCCTTTGCGATCACCGCTGCAGCCACCTTCGCTCTGGCGATGGTGCTGACACAGCATGAGCTCTTGGCGATTGATGGTCGGGTCAGGACAGTCTATACGCTGGGCACGGTGCTGCTGCTGACCACGGCATTTGCATTGAGCACCGGCGACTGGGCGCTGCCAAACACGGCGACCGGTTGGTGGGGTTTGGCAGGACTCACCGTCTTGTACGGCACCGCTTTCACGCTGATGTTCAGCCTGCTGCCACGGTTGGGCGTAGTCGGCAATTCCGCGATCATGAACGTAGAACCTGTATGTGCGCTGGCAATGGCCTGGTTGTTGCTCGGTCAGGCCATTGCGCCAGTGCAGGTGCTCGGTGCACTGATCGTGGTGAGCACCGTGATTGCGCTGGGACTGCGCAAGCAGGCCACCTGATCAGGGTGCAGCGAACTCGACCAGTAAATCCTTGGCCGTTACGACACTGCCGGGCTTGACGTGCGTGTGCAGAACCACGCCATCGATCTCGGCGCGAATCATGGTTTCCATTTTCATCGCTTCGATCGAGATCAGCGGATCGCCCTTGCTCACCTTTTGACCCGGTTTGACAGCAAGCGTCACCACCATGCCCGGCATGGGCGCACCCACATGCAGCGCATTGCCTTCTTGGGCTTTGGGGTGCGATACCGAACTCACCACACCTGCATGCTGCACACGCACCATGCGCGGCTGACCATTGAGTTCGAAGAACAGTTTGGTCTGGGCTTCTTCTTCGAGATCGGTGCGTCCGAGCAGACGAATGACCAGTGTCTTGCCCCGATCAATATCCACCGAGATTTCCTGACCGTCCTTGAGTCCCTCGAAAAATACATCGGTGGGCAGCACACTCACATCACCATGCTGACGTCGATGCTGTGCATACTCGGTAAAGACTTTCGGATACATCAGATAGGACGCGAGTTCCTGCTCGCTGATCTTGCGATCGACTGCCTTCTCGGCGCTCGCTCGTGCCTGCTGCAAATCCACATTTGGCAGACTCGCGCCGGGGCGACCTTCCAGAGGCTTCGCACCCTTGAGGACTTTCCTTTGCAAAGCTGCCGGAAAACCATCGGGTGGAAAACCCAACTCGCCACGAAACAATGAAATCACAGACTCGGGAAAAGCAATCTCCCGGTCCGGATCGCTAACGTCAGCAGGGTCGAGATCATTGGCGACCATGAACAAGGCCATGTCACCCACCACTTTCGAAGTCGGGGTCACTTTGACTATATCGCCGAAGAGCTGATTGACGTCTGCATAGGCTTGCGCGACTTCGGTCCAGCGATGATCGATGCCCATCGCTCTCGCCTGTTCACGCAGATTGGTGTACTGACCGCCCGGCATTTCATGCCGATACACATCCGAAGTACCCGAACGCATATCAGCTTCAAAGGGCGCGTAGTAGCGGCGCACACCTTCCCAGTACTGCGAGATGGAGAACAAGGCCTCTTTCGACAGACCGGGATCACGCTCGGTGTGAGCGAGTGCAGCAGCAATCGAGCCCAGATTGGGTTGCGAGGTAAGACCACTCATTGCATCCATTGCGCCATCAACGGCATCGCATCCTGCATCGATGGCCGCCAGTACACTGGCCGCGCCAATGCCACTGGTGTCATGGGTATGGAAATGAATCGGCAAACCCACTTCTTCTTTTAGCGCCTTGACGAGTGCACGCGCTGCCGCAGGCTTGCAGACGCCCGCCATATCCTTGATGCCGATGATGTTCACACCGGCACGCTCAAGTTCCTTTGCCATCTTGACGTAATACGACAGACTGTATTTGGCGCGCGCAGGATCAAAGGGATCGCCGGTGTAGCAAATCGCGCCTTCGCATAGCGCGCCGGTTTCGCGCACCGCATCAATGGCCACGCGCATGTTATCGACCCAATTCAGAGAATCAAAAACACGGAACAGATCGATACCACCCGCGGCTGCCTGTCCGACAAAATGACGGACCACATTGTCGGCATAGTTGGTATAGCCCACTGCATTCGAGGCACGCAACAGCATCTGGAACAGAATATTGGGAACGCCTTCGCGCAATTCGGCCAAACGCTCCCACGGATCTTCCTTCAAGAAGCGCATGGCGACATCAAAGGTCGCGCCACCCCAGCACTCCATCGAAAAAAGATTCGGCAACATATGCGCGTAATACGGCGCGATGGTGCGCATATCCGAGGAACGCATGCGTGTCGCAAACAGTGACTGGTGCGCATCGCGCATGGTGGTGTCTGTCAGAAGTATGGCCTTTTGCTCGAGCATCCATTGCGCAAATTTTTCTGCGCCCAGTTCGCGCAATCGATCGCGGGAGCCCGGCGGTATTGGAGCTACCCGGCTTACCTTGGGCAAGAGCGGTGCGGGCAGAATACCCTCCGTACCTTTCCGTCCTTTCATCTCGGGATTGCCATTGACAACGACATCGCCAATAAAGCGCAGCAAGCGGGTCGCACGATCGGCGCGTTTGGCAAACTGAAAAAGCTCGGGTGTCGTATCGATGAACCGTGTCGTGCATTCACCCGAGATAAACTGCGGATGATTGATGACGTTTTCCAGAAATTGCAGATTGGTAGAAACCCCTCGAATACGGAATTCTCGTAGCGCACGATCCATTCGCGCAGTGGCCTCAATCGTGGTGGGTGCCCAGGCAGTCACCTTGACCAGCAACGAGTCGTAATACGGCGTGATCACGGCACCCGAATACGCGGTGCCGCCATCAAGACGAATACCAAAACCCGACGCGCTGCGATAAGCGGTAAGACGGCCATAGTCAGGTGTGAAATTATTTTCGGGATCTTCTGTCGTTACGCGGCATTGCAAAGCATGTCCATTGAGTCGCACCTCGGATTGATTCGGAATATGCAAGCCTTGCGCATCGGTGTCGCCGATTTTCAAACCTTCGGAAATACGTATCTGCGCCTTGACGATATCAACACCGGTTACCTGCTCGGTGACAGTATGCTCGACCTGAATGCGCGGATTGACTTCGATGAAATAGAACGAACCCGTATCTGCATCCATCAGGAATTCGACCGTGCCCGCATGAGTGTAATTAACCGCACGTCCAAGACGTAGTGCCGCTTCGCACAATGAAGCCCGGTCTGCATCGCTCAAATAAGGCGCAGGCGCACGTTCGACTACTTTCTGATTGCGCCGCTGCACCGAGCAATCACGTTCAAACAAATGCATCAGATTGCCATGCATGTCACCCAGCAGCTGCACTTCGACATGACGCGCGCGACGGACCAGCTTCTCGAGATACATCTCGTCATTGCCAAAGGCGGCTGCCGCTTCGCGCCGCGCGACTTCGAGTTGTGCGGGTAGCTCGTCTTCGGATTCGATGACCCGCATACCCCGACCACCGCCACCCCAGCTGGCCTTGAGCATTAACGGATAACCAACGGCACCGGCCAGCTTTCGGACTTCATCCATATCCTGCGGCAAGGCAGGCGTGGCGGGCACAACGGGCACGTCCGCCGCGATGGCAGCATTACGCGCCGCGACCTTGTTGCCCAAGGTGCGCATGACATCGAACTTGGGGCCGATGAAGATAATCCCGTTCTTGGTGCAGGCTTGGGCGAAATCCGGATTCTCGGACAGAAATCCATAGCCGGGATGAATCGCATCTACTTGCGCTTCTTTGGCGATACGGATGATGTCATCGATATCCAGATAAGCCGCGATAGGCTTTTTGCCTTCGCCGACCAGATAACTTTCGTCAGCCTTGAAACGGTGCAGCGCAAACCGATCCTCTGCTGCGTACACAGCGACGGTGCGTATGCCCAACTCGGTGGCAGCGCGCATGACGCGAATGGCGATCTCGGAACGGTTCGCGACGAGAATTTTCTGGATTTTTTTCATCGTAGGATGGCGGGAGTGTCAGGGCTTTTACAGAAAAACATCGGCGACAAACGGGTGCACGACGTTGAAGATAAGGCGTTTCTTGGCAAAATTTATTCTAGGTTAGCTGACCCACTGAACCGGCTGTGACACAGTGCTCAAGCTGCGATTATCCAAAGATTTTCTCCGGTCGGTTAGCATTGGATCAGAATCAGCTGTTCAAAGGCAAGCAGCGCTCTCCGCTTTTTCGTGCCCGGCACGATTATAGTTATTATGATAACAAACCGCGGAGGCTTGATAGGACTTTGCACGGTGACCTGTTCTCTGGTTGCAGACGATTACAAAGTAAGCGCAATTTCATTTAGCGTTTCCCTAAACCTCCATTCAATTTCGGGAGTTACCGATGACCCACGTTTCCTGCTACGCCGCGCATGCCGCTGACGCGCCACTGAAACCTCACCAGATCACTCGCAGAGCGACAGGTGCAAGGGATGTGCAGATCGACATCGAATTTTGCGGCGTTTGTCACACGGATATTCATTACGCAAAAAACGACTGGGGGCGCAGCAATTACCCCATCGTTCCCGGGCATGAAATTGTCGGTACCGTCAGGGCCATCGGTTCCGATGTCAAGGATCTGCGTATAGGTCAGCGCGTGGCCGTAGGTTGTTTTGTGGGCTCCTGCCAGCATTGCTCTTCCTGCGATGCAGATATGGAGCAATACTGTCTCAATGGTTTTACTGCCACCTACAACACGCCCAGCAAGGATCCCGGCGGCTTCACCTATGGTGGCTATTCCAAAAGCATCGTTGTGGACCGTCATTTTGTGCTGACCGTACCCGACTCGCTGGATCCTGCGGGTGCCGCGCCTCTGCTATGCGCAGGCATCACCACCTACTCGCCGCTGAAACACTGGAACGTCAAGCCCAGCATGACGGTCGGTGTGATCGGGCTCGGCGGGCTCGGCCACATGGGAATCAAATTTGCGCGCGCCATGGGTGCGCATACCGTGATGATTACGAACTCGGCTCACAAGGCGGAGGACGCCAAACGCTTGGGTGCGGATGAAGTATTGCTGTTCTCTGACAAAGACGCGGCTGCGCGCTATGCGGGCAAGTTTGATTTTCTGCTCAACACCATACCCGTGCCGCATGATGTGACGGGCTATATGGAATTGCTGAAAGTTGATGGTACGCTGTGCATCGTCGGCTCGATAGGTCCGACATCAGAGCTGAACTCCCGACCGCTGATCTTCGGACGGCGCAGCATCGCCGGCTCACTGGTAGGTGGCATTAAAGAAACGCAGGAAATGCTGGATTTTTGTGGTGAACACCAGATCGTCTCTGATATCGAGATCATCCCGATGCAGGATATTAATCTCGCCTATGAGCGCATGCAGACCAGCGATGTGAAATATCGCTTCGTAATTGACATTCGCCAGTCGCTCAGCTGATGTGGTCTGAGCAGTGATACGCGAAGCGCCCATGATTGAATTCATTAACGCCTTCAGAAACACATGAAAAAATTAACGTTTGGATTTCTTGCCGTACTGGTCTCGCTGATCGTCATATTCAGCCTGTACACCTGGATTACGCTCAGTTGGTCTTATTCGACGGGCGAACGCGCTGGTCTGCTGCAGAAATTTTCCAAGCGAGGATGGCTTTGCAAAACCTGGGAGGGCGAACACCTGCTGACAACGCTTCCCGGGGTGGTTCCGGAAAAATTCCTGTTTACGGTTCGCGATGACCATCTGGCCAGTCAGCTGTCTGCTCATGCAGGTCAGCGGTTGGTGCTGAAGTACTCGCAGCACAAAGGGGTTCCCTCCTCGTGCTTCGGCGATACCGAGTATTTTGTGGAAAGCTTCGAAGTCCTCAAGAATGAATAACCAAGGAAATTGGTCGACTTAAAACTGCGCTTGGACCGCCGATTGGTATACATTAGAGAAATAATTGCCGGTGGCCAAGCAATTCATGCTCGCCGAGGGAACCCGTCAGAGGAGTAACGCCATGGATCAGAAACGCAGAGATTTTCTGGATTTGACAACGACGCTAACAATGGCGATTGCGGGCGGCGCCCTGCTGCCCTGGTCTGCGCAGGCAAAGGAATGGGATGGGCTGCTCAAGACCAAAACCTATCAGGAAGTAGCGCATACCCTGGGTGGTGATCTGGTGGTGGAAAGCACCGCGATTACGGTATCTGGGCCAGAGATGGTTGACAGCGGATATATCGTCCCGGTCTCCGTCGAAAGCCGCCTGGAGGGTACCGACCTGATCGTATTGGTCGTACAGAAAAATCCTACCCCCGTGGTCGGCGTCTTCAAGTTCCCGGAGGGGACACAGCCATCGCTGAATACGCGCATCAAAATGGGCGAAACCTCATCCGTTTATGCAGTGGTCAGAGCCAAAAACAATTATTACGTCGCGAGCACCATGATCAAGGTGCGGGCCGGTGGCAGCGGTTGCGGTTGATATCAGGAGCCCGTCATGAGTGAACCCATGCGCATCAGAGCGGTACAAGTCAAGGATCTCATCGAGGTCAAATTGATGATTCGTCATCCTATGGAGTCCGGGCTGCGGAAAGATGAAAACGGCAAAAAAATTCCTGCCCATTTCATCGAGACGCTGGAAGTCAAATGCAACGACAAGATCGTCTTGGAATCTTATCTGGGCATGGCCGTGTCAGAAAATCCGTTCATACAGTTCAGCTTTAAGGGTGGCGCAAAAGGCGACATGCTGGAAGTGACATGGAAAGATAATCGCGGTGATGCACGCACCGATAAGGCCGCCATCAGCTGAAACCTGCTGCACCTGCCTTGACAGATCATGCCCGATCAGAGCGGGCTTGGCGGTAGTGTGGAAAATCTCGCATTGTGAGCACCGAAAAACGGCGCGGTCACCACATCTCAACTGAGCTTCATGGTCAGATAAATAGCAAAGCTGAGCAGAGCTATCACGACAGCGCTTGTCACATACAAACGAATAATGAATTCCCGCTGGCTTGCTCTGGCCTTCTGCAGGCGCTCATCAATCGCCGCGGGATCGTTGCTTGCGGGCGCTGCAGAGGATTGCACGGCCTTTAAGGCCTCGAGCCCTTCCCTGACTTCGGACGGGGTCTGATCCGCTCCGCGAGAATCTTCCATAGCAGCCTCTTGCCTTCTTTTTTTAACAAGTCATGAGCACTCAACTTCCCGCTTATCTTACACACCACCGCCCACTCCCGACAAGAAATCCTGATTGGGCTATGGCGAGACCAGGCAGACCCCGTGAGATAATCCGGCTTATTCGTGCACCGGCATTGATCTGCCGAGCTCAGAGAGGAATGACCAAATGAACGGGATGAGAATGTCACTCGGGGGAATGGCAGTCATCTGCTCATCCCTTTTTTTCACCAGTATTCATGCACAGGAATCCAGAATCGCCACGCAGTCGGTTCGTTGCGCAGCGATTTTCTCGGTGCTTGGAGAAACCGCTGCGAACGAGCCAAAATATCAAACCAGATTCAAGACTGCGGAAACGATTTTTTCCGAGCTGTTCGTTAAAGAATATCGCGACAAGAAAGACAACGTAACACTGGATGAAGCCCATCGCCGGCGCGATTTAGTTCTGAAAGAATTCAAAGACACTTACACAAACCGCCGCGCTTACATCATCGAAGAAACCGTCTTGTGCGGCGCCTGGGGCGAAGGATTTCTAGTTCAGGGCGACACCTACAGTTACGTCCCTGTCATTCCCAAAGTGATACCACAAACTATCAGAGCAGACTACGAAGCCCGAGGCAGTACCGCATTCGCGGGCTGGGTACTCAGATAGCAGAAGGAAGAACTCATGATCAGATATCTGACGGTGCTGCTAGTGCTGTGGGCCATAGCGGGAACTCAGCTCGCTCAGGCACAAAGCCTGTATGACGGCAGTGGCCGCCAAATCGGTCGTGTTGATGGCGAAAGGTATTACGACAGCTCAGGCCGACAGATAGGTCGTCAGGATGGCATGCAAATTTATGACAGCTCAGGCAGGCAACTTGGGCGTATCGACGGCGATCGCATTTACGATAGCTCGGGTCGGCAAATTGGGCGTATTGATGGTGAGCGACTCTACAGCAGTTCGGGCACCGCCATGGGACGTATCGACGGTGAGCGTATTTATGATGCCTCTGGTCGGCAAATTGGGCGCACTGACGGACTGCGCCGCATGCAGATCATTATTTGGTTTTATTTTTTCATGTAGAACCGTCTGACCAGCTCAGTACACAGCCTGTACTCTGCTCGAAGGCCGCGATATCTTCTGCGGTATCGAGATCAATAATGAAATTTTCGTTGGGCGTTTCGTACCGATACACCAGCGCAGGATGTTCATCGATATAGCGCCTGAAATCTGCGTCATCACCACTACGCAGCATGGTTGCGATCACTTCACCTGAAAACAACACAGGATTGCCGCGCTGACCTTGCACTACCGGATAAAGCACACCGGTGTCAGGTGGACACTGCGCAAAGGCGGTGATCAACTCTCTCAAATCAGCAGTGCCAATCAATGGCTGATCTGCCAGCACCACCATCACCCTATCGAACCCGGAACCCAGGGCAGCGACACCCAAACGGACCGAAGATTGCTGACCGCGCTGCGGCTCTGGATTTCTGACAAAGCGCACCGCCTGATCACTGATCGCCACTTCAATCTGCTCATGATGATAGCCCGTGACAACGACAATCTCGTCGACAGGAATCTCGCGCAGGGCCGTCAAGTGCCGATGAATCAAGGGGAATCCTTGCAAACGCAGCAGAGATTTAGGCACCGATCCCATACGCGAGCCCTCGCCCGCTGCGAGAAGTACTGCACCGATTTTCATGGGTTTATCCGGATTCATGAAGTGAGTAATATCTGACTGCATCCCTATGATGAGCTAGACTACGGTCGCCTGCGATTTTATAGTTTCCATTACAAAAATGTCATTCCCGCAGATGATTTGCAGTGCGCTTGCCGGCGTCATCATGACGGCCCTGAGTCTTGCATGGGCAGGGCCAGTCGATGCACCTGCCACGCAGACAGTGTCCGATACGCCACTGGACGCGCCAGCATCGAATAAAGCTCAGTCTCCTGTGGCACCCGAGGCAGTGATCACCGCATCTTCAGAAACACAGACCGAATCGCTATCGCAGGGCATGAGCATCGTATCTGAAGCCAGCAAGTATATGGGCATACCTTATCGTTGGGGTGGCACATCGCCACTGACCGGCTTTGATTGCAGCGGTTTTGTGCAGTTTATTTTTCGCCATACGCTGAATATCAAACTACCTCGGATGCCCGTGGACATGTCGCGCCTGGGATCGCGTGTCAGCCGTGAAGAACTCGCCCCCGGCGATCTAGTGTTTTTCAATACGCGTGGCGGCAAGTTCACGCACGTTGGAATTTACGTCAACGACGCTCAATTCATTCATGCACCTATGCCAGGCACTCGTGTAACTATGAGCCGCATGGATAGTACCTATTATCGCCATCGATTCACTTATGCGGTACGTATACCATTTGAATGACACTTTCAGAATTTTTCTCTTACTAGCTTATTGATCCAATGAACCTATACCCACGTCACCGAACCCATTTTCTAAGAAACATGCTGCTCACCGCTCTGACGATGTTCAGCGCGGTCTCGATGCCTGCTGTTCAGGCAGAGACTCCGTTGGAAGACAGCTTGCCAAAATTTGTAAACTGCTCGGGCACACCGATCGATCCCGCAGCAAGCGACATTCGTCTGGCTGCAACAGGCGATCTCGTCTTCTCGGAAAATCCTCAGATCAACCGCAATGCCTTTACGGAATTCATGCCTTTTCTGAGTAAAGCAGATCTGGTCTTGGGCAATCTGGAAGGACCCATCACGGATGCCAACACACCACGCAAGCCTTATGTGCCAGGGCGCTCCTACTCTTTTCACTATCCCGTCGAAACCGCACAGATTCTGAAAAAAGCAAATTTTCATATTTTGTCGATTGCGAACAATCACGCGCAGGACTATGGCCCAACGGGTTTCGCTGATACACAACGGCATCTGACTGCGGCAGGTATTGAACATACGGGTCTCAAAGGCAGTTACGTGATTCGACCCGTCAAAGGGATCAAAATAGGCGTGATCGCGCTTGCGCATTACCCGATGTATAACAATGTGCTCGAAATAGAAGCAACAGCCAAACTGGTTGCTGAAGTGCGTTCCAAGAGCGATCTGGTTATTCTTTTTTATCAGCTCGGTGGCGAAGGCGATGCCTATGCCATGATCACTAATGAAGATGAAGTTTTTCTGGGTGAGCAACGTGGCAACGCAAGAAAATTTGCTACTGCAATGGTCAAAGCCGGCGCAGGTGCACTGATCGCTCACGGCCCGCATCTAGTGCGTGCAGCAGAATGCATCAACGGCGTACCGGTGCTACATTCCATTGGTAATTTTGTTGGTGCAGGTGGCTTGAGTGCGCAGAATCTCGCGAATGTTTCGACTTTTCCCGAAATGATGTTTGATGCCAGTGGAAAATTCAAATCAGTTCGTATCGTACCGGTAACCTTCACGCCGGAGCGTTTGCCCAAAATTGATCCCACAGGTCGCTCGGTGCACCTGATCAATTGGCTCAATTCCCGAGCAACAAAAACCATCCCTGAGTTTCATGCACTGAATTTCAACGGCTACAAAGATCAGGTAGATGTCTTCGAAAAATGGTTCAGGTCGACGCGTTTTGGTGCGCAAGCGCCGCGGGATTGATGAATTGGATTGATCTCTTAATTTACCGTAGCCATACGCGATCCGACCTTGAGCCGGGCGTTTTCAATTTCAGCGGACACCACCGCCTCAAGAGTGGAACTGGTCTTGCCCATGGCTTGGACGAGACGCTCTGTCCAGTCGAAGTATTCAAGCTTGTGCTGATCGGACCAAGCTTTGGGTGACATGGGACTAGCCAGCGTGCGAATGCTTTCGATGACTTCGGCGAGTTTGATCAGCCTGGCCTTTCGAGATAAATGCGGTGCCGAGCGCATGCGCAAGGCCTTGCGGGTGACTGGCGAAAAACGGGGGTGATCCGTCACCTCGGCGACGATGAAAGCGATCTCGCTGCCAAACACGCTCGCCAATTCGGCCTCATTGGTCTCCGTGGTCTGAAGGATGTCATGCAAAACGGCACTCGCGAGCAAAAATGTATCGGTCTCCCCCGCCTCTTCCGACAACACACGAACGAGATCTTCGGCATTGGCGACACAGGAGGTACCCACCTCCGATTGAGGCTTGGCGAGCGCTAACTTCCCGGCTCGGAAAGCTTTCGCTTTGTCGATGAGTGGAGACTGGATCGTCATGATTTCCTATTCGATAACATCATTAAACTTCGACTTCAGCGTACATCGGCGCTGGCCTTCCGGTCCAGCACGGCGCAGCTCTGCGCATGGCGGCTTTACAGGGTACTTATCGACAGCAGACGCTCTTTCCAGAGGCCAGTCTGCAAACGCATGCTAATCTGCTGCCCCATGTCCAGCTCCAGCCTTCCCGTCAGTCCCGATCTGATCGACTCGCGTTACGCATTCTGGCGTCTGCTCAACACCCTGGTTCTCGTTACCCTGGGCAGCGCAGCCATGTATGTGGTGGTCGTGATTCTACCGGTCGCACAAGCCGAATTCGGCAGCGATCGCGCGGGCGCCGCACTGCCCTACACCGCACTGATGATCGCGTTCGGCATCGGCAGTCTGGTCATGGGAAGACTGGCGGATCGCTTCGGCGTTTATCGCGTGCTCATCATTGGCGGTCTGGGCAATCTCGCTGGCTTCCTTTGGGCCAGTCAGTCGCCTGGCTTGGCGAGTCTGACACTCGCCCATGCCCTGCTTGGCATTGTGGGTTGCTCCGCCACGTTCGTTCCACTGCTGGCCGACACCGCACTTTGGTGGAAAAAACGTCGTGGCATAGCAGTAGCCATTTGCGCCAGTGGCAACTACGTCGCAGGAACCGTCTGGCCGGTTGTGATGCAGTGGGGTATAGACCACGTTGGCTGGCGGACCAGTTATCTCACGCTGGGCTGCTTTTGTGGCGTGGGCATCATACTGCTCGCACTGCGCATGAAAGTCCGCCCGCCGATTGCAGATGCAGCCGCGGAAAATCCGATCTCGGCGTTTACCTCAGACCGACCGTTTGGTCTGAGCCTGACACAAGCGCAGGTGTTGCTCTGCATCGCTGGTATGGCCTGCTGTGTCGCCATGTCTATGCCACAAGTACACATCGTTGCCTATTGCAGTGATCTGGGTTTCGGTGCGGCGCGCGGTGCGCAGATGCTATCGCTCATGCTGGGCTTCGGCATCGCCAGCCGGCTAGTCTCCGGGCTTATTTGCGATCGTATCGGCGGCATACGCACGCTGCTACTGGGCTCGACCTTGCAGGGTATCGCGCTGCTCTTGTTTATTCCTTTCGATGGTCTGATGTCTCTGTATGTAATTTCAATTATGTTCGGTCTGTTTCAAGGCGGGATCGTGCCATCCTACGCAATCATCGTGCGCGAGTATTTTCCTCCGGCTGAGGCTGGCGCTCGCGTAGGCTCCGTAATCACTGCAACACTGTTTGGCATGGCACTGGGTGGCTGGATGTCGGGCAAAGTATTCGACCTGACCGGCTCTTATCAGGCGGCCTTCATCAATGGCGTCGCCTGGAATTTACTCAATCTTTCAATCGCCGGTTGGCTCTACTGGCGCATAGGCGGATGGCGTCGCCCTCACAACGCCTGAATCACAAACGAAATACCACAGCGGTCACGTCATCGCGTCGCAGATTATTGCCCTGCCAAGCATCGAAGTCTGCTTTCATTGCCTTTGAAATTTCGCTCACAGGGGCATTGGCATTGTTCATGAGCACCGATTGCAGACGGCGATAACCGTAACTGACCCGACGATCATCGGGTCCGCCAATCTGATCGGTAAATCCGTCAGTAACGATCACGAAGGTGTCATCCTTTTCGTAATTAATGACTTGAAGTTCGGGCCGATCATCTTCGGTCAGCCGTTGCGAATAACCCAGACTGATGCGGGCTGCTGGATGGCGCAATACCTCGCCGGAGATTTTCAATTGCCACAATTCCAGCTTCGCACCGGCATACTCCAAACGTCGACGCTCGGGATCGATACGGAGAATACAAGCATCGCAACCATCATCACTTTCACTGTCCGGACGGTCCTGATTCAGCCCTGTTCGAACATAGTGATCGAGTAATTGCAAAGCATCGACTGGATCGTGATCCGTATCCGTTGCGTAAATACGCTCGAACGAATTGCTCACTAGCAGTGACAGCATCGCGCCCGGCACACCATGCCCAGTACAGTCAGCCACAGCCAATACAAAAGGCCCTTCATGTTTCGATGAAGAGACCCACCATAAATCACCACCTATAGTGTCTCGCGGCTCCCAGATGACATCGAAAGAAGCAAACCTTCCCTCAAGTCGCAAGGCGCGTGGCAATTGTCCTCGCTGGAGACGACTCGCATAATTTACCGAGCCCACCAGCATCTGATGGGCCTCATCAAGCTCTTTGTGCTGGGAGGCGAGCTCCGCAGTGCGCTCGGCCACCGTTGCTTCGAGTATGCGATTCTGTCCCTCGACTAATTCCTGTTGCGCCTTCAAATTGATGGCCAGCTCTTCCTGTAGCCAGCGAGTGCGACTCACCACAGCCAGTGCCATGATCAGCGCCTCACAGCACAAGCCGATCGCCTGAGCCGTATTGGAATTCTGCATCAGCAGCCCGAAACCTGAGGGCTCGAGCAATGAGAAAGGTGAAGGTACGCCGGCCAGTCCAAGAATGAAAATCGAGCGGAATGTCAAATACGGCACGATTGCATACATAAAAAATTTGGCAATATTCAAGCCTTGACGGTAACGAATGAATGCAATTGTGTAGAAAGAAATCAACAGCATCAAAGTAATCACGCCCAGCGGCAGCCACAGGATTTTTACAGGTATTTCATGGGGAACAAACGACGTTAAAAGGTAATGTCCTGCATAGACGGCGACATACAGATAAACCGCCTTGTGAACCATAGGGAAATGCTCGCGGACATTGAGAAACGATGCCGCAAAAAATGCGTAACAGATCGCTTGCAAGTAGCCAAAGCTGACAAACAAGGGCCAATAGACGCTCTGATGTCCATACGTCAGGCCCTCGACATCAATTACAAATTCTGACAGGCGTGGGCCCTCGGGCATGGAATTGCTCAAGATCTGACAGAAAGCCACCACAATCCAGATGCTGTAGGCAAAGCTTGCGCCATCCTTGTTTTTTGCTGCTGAAAATGATCCGAATACAGCCAGTGCAAACAAGACACCCAGCAGCGCACCCTCAAGATAAAGACCGAAACGTCGCGCCTCGGAAAATTTCAGTTCGTCGTAAAAGTTGAGGCTGAAGCTCCTTGGAGGAAGATTGCTATTTGCCTGCACCTGCGTTACGACCAGTACTTCTTCACCGGGATGCAGAGAAAATCGCGTGAATTGGCTCTCGGTCTTTCTCGATCCTAAAGCAAAGGGATTGACATCGACGAGCCGGTTATAGCCGGCATAAAAAACACCGGACGCTTTCAAAGACTCGACTCGGCCATCAGCACGTATCACATGACTATGAATGGTTTCCCAGCCCGAAGGATCGATACGCAGAACGATATCTTCTGGCAAACGGCTGCTGAATTTCTGCGCTACCCAATAACGACGTCCCGGTTTGATTTGCTGAATATCGGCAGGTGGCCTGAACGCGGCTGATGACGCGATGATCTGGGTAATATCTTGCTGACTGCCTGCATCATCTAATACGCGGACATCGCGCTTGTCGCTGAAGATGACGGGTGTGTCATTACTGACCGCATAAGCCGGCAGGTCGCTGAAGGCCAGTACATGCGACTGATAGCCCAGGCCAAGTGCACATAGCCAAAGATAAATTATTTTTCTCATTATGCATCTCCTCCGACAGCTGGCACGGCTGGGCCGCTTTGTTGTTTTAATTGGGCTCCAATGCCAAATTACGGCAGTTTAGGGAGTCCAGCAAGGGGGAAGTCTGGAAAAATGCGTGTCAGTCAGTCCTTAGGACACGCCTCACAAATGTAATTGCAAAAAAATTAAAATTTTGGTTATTGCGATGCAGATATGACAATGTGAAATTGGGTAGACGAGACATCTCAGTCTTCACTGATTTTTTCAGCTTCCTCGCTGGTCAGAAGAAAGGCTTCCAGATCGCGATTGAATTCATCCGCTTCATCGACGAACAAAGCATGCCCTGCGTCGTTGTAGATTCTTGTCTGACCCTGAGGATGCTTTTCCAAAAAAAGCTGAGATTGCTCTACGTATCGCGGCGTGATCGCATACCAAATCGGTCGATTCGTGGCGTAGACAGCGCCACGATAGTATTCACGCTCATAGGGCTTGGTCAGCACATCGAAGGCATCGGACGGATTTTTTGCCAGCCGTAACCCGGACTTCTCCACCAGTTCAATCAAGTCCGCATCAGGTGTCTTTTTGAATATCGCGCGCGAGAATTCTTTGATGTACTGAGTGAATTGCGCTTGTGTCATTTTCGCGCGTGTGTTGCGGCGAGCCTTGGGCGGGTCGCCCTCGCCTATCGAATTGTCGATCAGCACCAGGGCCATCATGCCATCCTGGCCATAGCGCGTCAGATAATCCAGAGACTCCATCACACCGAGCGACCACCCCAACAAAACAAATCGTTTGGATTTCAGATGGGCGATGAATTCCTTGATATCGCGTGCGCGCAACTCCGCCAGACGTGGACCACGGTAAATATCGGAGGTGCCCTGTGATCTGGGGTTGAGTGAATGGACTCTGTATCGTTTCGAGAAATACTCCAGCTGAGATTGAAAAATCTGGGCAGGCATCAGCCAACCCGGAATGAAAATCAGATCGATATCACCCGACCCACCAGTGACGTAAGTGAGACGGACCCGATCGGACGTCACAAAGGATTTCTCCTTGAGATTGTCGGACAGGGGAGCTGCTATCCCGGTTTGCTGGCACATGAACAATACGAGGAAAAAAACTCCGATGAAAAAACGAATGGACTGTAAATTCATACGATGGGTATTTGACTGACTGACGCTCAATTTCTCACCTCAGATCATGAAGGTCGCATCCACGGGCCGGCTTTGCGACCTGAACAACCCGATCATACATGGCCGCTAGCCAGCAGGGCTTTTGTGCGCGCTATGGGGACTTGACACTGGAGAACTCCAGCCAGGCTACGAAGCGTCTGGCCATTTCACGATAGCCCGCAGGCGTGAGATGAATCAGGTCATTGGCCATCCAAGGTGGGGATCGCTTCATCAACGCATAAGCGCCACCCATCTCACGCATCACGACCGACATGTCCCAGACCATGCATTGATACTCGTCGCCCAGTTCGCGCTGAATCGCTGCCGCCTGTGCGTGACGCTCAGGGAAAGTCAGCAAGTCGTAATGCGTGGTGACCTGCGTCTTGTTGACGGTCTTGCGTTTGCCAACTTTGACCTTGACGATTTTTTTGATGTAAAACCGAGTCACCCGATCTCCAGGCGTGATCAGAATGCACGCCGCTTGTGGCAATGCGGCACGCATGGCGATCAGGGTCTGACGATAATCCTGGCGATAGCGCTCGGGATTCCAGTTTTTGCCAGTAACGTCATTGGTACCATAGGCAAGTACTACCGCATCATAGGGCCGCTCGGATGTCGCAGCTTTGAAAAATTCGGGCTCGACACTGCGCCAGTAATTGCCGGCAGCACCCGCAATGCCAAAATTATCCAGAACTGCGCCCTGATGATCCTCGGCAAAGAGACCGAGCAGCGTCACGCTCTTTGCTTCGCTCACACGCAACTCGATACGAGAGAGCGGCATTGCCGCCTTGATCTCGACCACCCCGATCGAATGAACGCCCTGAGTATCGAGTGTGCCGAGGTTTTCACCGTCAACGATCACATCAAAGGTGCCGCCACCGGGCTGGCGCAGGAAATGCAGCGCCACTTGATGAGCCCGGTATTTCGCGTGGGTGGATCGCAGATCAATTTCGAGAGACGCGTGCGGCGTGCTCGCCGTCATCGCATACAAACCCAATCCAGAGATAATTTTCGGCGAACCGACTGTTCTCGGGGGGAGCTCTTCTCGCCATTCACCGGTTCTACAGAAAGCACTGACAGGTAAGTTCAATCCCGGGCGACCATAAAGTAGATTGATGTGGCCTGCACCGCCAACACCATAGCGGTCTTGCAGCACTTGTCGGACTTCAGTGGTAAAGAATTCCGCAGCCATATGACTGCCACCCCAAATGCCAACGCGCGCGATACGCTGGCGTGACGCAGCCGTCAGCGTGGCATGGAATCTTTTTATCCACTCCGATTTGGGTAGATTAAGACGCAGTTCTTCAGGGCTGGGCGGCGCAAGTGCCTTTTTAAGCATCGCCGCTTCCTCTTCTTCAGTCAGGGGAATGATCTCCTCTTCGCTGCCTGCAGGTGCCGGATCTTGTTTTTGTTGATTACCTTGCGAAGGTGCGGGGCGACGCTCTGGCGATTTTCTCCGCTGCGATGTCGTACACTTCAGCGCGTCCATGTCTTTGCCGCCTGCGACACTCAATATCGGATGCGCGGCTGTCGATGGCGTCTCGACCAGTGCTGTCTCTGCGGATATGACGGCAGCTGGCAAGAGCGCCAGCACCAGTAACAAACGACCGTAGGTTATTTTCATCATTACTGGGCTGCCTCGAAACGCTGATAGCTCTGCAACAGCGCATCGGAGAAGGCATTGCCGATACGGTGTAATCCTTTTTCTGTCAGATGATTCAGATCAGTCCAGGCCAGGCCTTGCGACAGCCAGCGTGCGAAGGAATCCCGACCACCCATGAACTGCCAGGTATTCCAGAACGCACACCCATTCTCCAGACTGACCTGACGCTGATACGTCACCATGCGCTCGATCAGCGGGCGCGAGGTGATACGACCATCATCATTGAGCACGCCCTGATCCAGCGGACTCATCACCAGACACGCGGCTTTCGGCGCGCCCTGACGTAGCACTTTGAGCGCGGCTGTAAATCCCTCTTTGTAGACGCGCCCTTCAGGGGTCATCAAACCACCATGGTTTGTTTCATTCCCACCCAACATGATGACGATCAGATCAGGATTACGGGTAGCGGTTTGCTCGGCAAGATGGGCTGGATCGAACTGACGTATGGAACCACTGGCAATGCCGACCACTGCCGTGGTCTCCCATGTGATGCCCTGTGCCGCCTCAACAACTGCGCCATAGACTTCAAGGTTGGGTTCGGCCACCGTGATCTTCACGCGCGTAATGGGATCTGTGCTTTCAACGATCCATTGGTCGAAAGTCTGATGCTCTACGCGTTTGGGTAAGTCGATTTTTTTGCCATTGACTTCGAAGGCAGGTACCTCGTCACGTCGGGATTTTTGCGCATACAGCTCGATATGCTCACCCATCACCGCCTTGGGCTTGGGTGGCGAAATCAGGATCTGACTTTTGGCATGCGGTTTTGCCACCACACCCCCAAGTCCGTAGCGGCCATTATTTCCGCCAAACAGAATGGTTTGTACATTCCATTCGCCGGTTCGCTCGACGCGCACATCATCGCGACGCATCCAGCGTGGATCCATGCCAGCAACGAAAAATCCCGGACCACCATTGCCAAAGCTGGTCTGCATACGGGTGCGCACGGTTTTCGCAATGCCATCACCTGCCAGCGTGGAGTCGCCGTAATGCAGCACTTTGACAGGACCTTGCTTGCGCTCTTTGAGCGCTCGAAAAAAACTGGCCAGATGCTCTTCACCATATAAATGCGCGACGCTGGCATTTTTTGTTATGGGTGGGCTGGTCGCTGCTGCCGCCGCCTTCTCGGGATCGAGATCCTCTGGAGCCTTGCCTTGGGGCGGCTCATTGGCAGTCTGCGCCGCTGGCTTGTCGGTAGCAGCGCTCGGTTCTTGCACAATCGGTTCTTGTGCAATCGGATCTAGTGGTGTGGGTGCTGATGTCTTGTCCGGCTGCGACCAGACCAGAGGGCCCAAGGCGCGGGTGGGCCGAAATGAGGCCATGTCAGCAATGTAATAACTGGGCAGCACGGTCGCCAGACCAAAGACCAGTATGGCGAGCACATGAAGTGGGGGAGTCAGTCGGTCATTTGCAAGCATCGTCAGAAATTCCTGTAAATGAAATTCAGCGCCTGGCCACCGGACAGATAAGCGCCCGTCAACAAGACCACACCAAAGATAACGCCCTGAATGAAAGGATGCCGCCGCTTGAATGCGGTGCGTGTCGCTTCCGTCACCCATACAGGTGCAAAGCAGGACAAAATACCCGCGATCAGGCAAATCCAAAACATGATTGAAAATCGCGGCGAGCCTGATAATTCGGATTCAAACATATAGCCCGCAAAAGCCGCTGCATCATCCAGCGTTGGCGTCTTGAACAAAATACGAGCAACCACGACAAAACTGAATGTCGCTAACCACCCGGCAATCTGCAGACGTTTTTTATACGTGACTGTCCATGACTGCCACCAACTCTGAAAACGTAGCCAGCGATTCATGCAGACTGCCGTGCCATGCAACAGACCGTACAACAAAAAATTGAGCGTGACGCCGTGCCATACGGCCAATAGCAAAATCGAGATCATCACATTGCGATAAATCTTCCATCGCTCGACTCTGCTTCCACCCAGAGGGTAATACACATAGTGCGTGACCCAGGCAGAGAGACTCATGTGCCATCGACGCCAGTACTCTGCAATCGATGAAGCGTGATAAGGACGATTGAAATTTTCTGGCAGCTTGAGACCCAGCAAACGAGCAGAACCGATCACGACGTCTGTGTAGCCCGAAAAATCCAGATAGATCTGAAAGGTGTAAGCCAGCAGTGCGATCTGGATTTCCAGCGATGAAAAGCTGCCCGGATCCGTGAATATAGGATCAACGCCCGCCTTGGCGATCACGTCCGACAAAATGAGTTTTTTTACTAGGCCACGGACGATGCGCCACAAGCCTTCACGGATATCGTCACTGCTGACATCGCGCCTGTTGACAAGCTGGTTGACGAAGTCTGATGCCCGCAAAATTGGTCCCGCGGCCAAGTGCGGAAAAAATGTCATGTACACCGCGTAGTGCGGCCAGACACCGGTATCTAACTGACGGCGGTAGCGATCGACGGTGTAGCTCACCGCTTGAAAGGTCATCACAGACAAGCCCAGCGGCGGCAACCATCCCGAGAGGCCCTCTGCTTCCAGCCAAGCCGGATCAACCAGTCCCCACAAACCTGCCTTGATGAATTTGTGCAGCAGCAATGGACTGATTTCCAGCGCGATCAATAAGCCCAAGGCCTTGCGATTACGCGGGCAGTGGCGCTGAATCAGCATCGCACCGCACCAGGTCACGATCAGCAGCGCCAGAATCAGCAGGAAGTTAGTCCAGCCGTCCGACCACAAGGTGATCACACCACCCAGCAACAACAGACACAGACGTGTGATCTGAGATTGACTGAGCAGATACAGCGCAACCAGTATCGGCAGCGCCAGCAGGTAGTTGGAGGAAACCAAACCGGTCTGGCCTTATTTTTTACGGGTCGCTGTAATCACCGCATAGGTACCGTCTTTGTAATACCCCATGCGGAAATTGAGTGGACGGATATCTTTGCGATCTTCAAAGGCTTTCGCCAGGTCTCGCTGATACGCATTGAAGGCGTGATGTGCGCGCTCGAATTTTCCGTAGAGCTGGGTGCTGAAGCTGGCATCCAGTTTGACGTATTGAATGCCGGTTTCATCCTGAACGATGAAGGGGGCATTGTTGATCACGGCGTCCGCAGTCATCGAGAAATTTTTGTTTTGCGGCAGATGTGATGCCGCCTTGAACAAGATCGGATTGGCAGCAAGCTGTTTGATCAAAGTGTGATTTTTGGGTGATGACTGGAGACCTTTGTTGGATAAATCGATGCGCAGGTAATCCAGCGTCACCGGGCGGCCATTCTTGGTGAGTTTGAAACGCACTGAGGTCCACTCTTTGGTGGTGACTGGCAATTCGATGATTTCGCCCTTCTCATTCCAGTCAATGGGGACAACATCGTTAATAACAAAACGCTGGAGCTGCAGTGTCGTTGCCAGAAAGGTGCTGGCACCAATATGAACCTGATTCTGGTACACATACTGATCGAGGTACTCGGTGACAAAAAATCCATCACGCCCGTAGTTTTGCCATGCCGCGGTCAACACATTAAGGGTCTGATCCAGCGTGGCCGGGTTCAGTGTGCGCAAATCAATCGGCTGGTAGGCGCGCTGCATCGCGACCATTACATAGCGCCGCGCATTCGGATACATCTGGTAGACGGAGGAAAAATCCGGGCCAGAAAAAGGATAAAAAACAGTCTCTCGGAATGCCGGCACTTCTTTCTGCGACCAGGCCATCATGGGATTGGCGATTTTCGTAACGTACTGAGTCCAGTTTGAACGTACCTGATCGGAGTAGCGCTTCCACTGCTCGGTATTCAATGCCGACGGTAATCCAGATGGCAATGCAGCGCCGGATAATAGGGTGGCAGTTTCCTGAATACTGACCGGCGGGATCATGGGGTTCACATCAACAGCCTGGGCGGCGTGCACGAAAACAAATGCTGCGATAAAACTGGATATGCCGTTCAACGATGCTTTCATTTTGATGTTTTTGTTTTAAATTCAGGAGGGTGCTGGATGGATCAATGATGGCGAGCCCGCGTGCATGGGTATGCGCTCTAGTGACAAAAAAATAACCGGCCAGATTATGCGCAGCCGCAAAAATTCTTGGGGCTGTTTTATCAGAACTTCAACTGATTTTGATTGTACCAACAGAGCCAACACAAGGTTCTTATTTTTGTTCCATTCACTCGGGCAGATTATTATTTTGATTGCCATATTAGTAATAGATCATGCGGAAACGGATTTGCACGGATATTATTCGCTTGGACAAACGCTAACCAAATGCGTTGCACCCCAAACTTTCAACAAGCACTGGCACAACCCATGAAACAAACGATAGTGACGCTGGACATGGAAGGTGTTCTGACACCGGAAATCTGGATTGCCGTAGCAGAAAAAACCGGTATCGAGGCATTACGCCGAACAACGCGGGACGAGCCGGACTACGACAAGCTGATGCGCAGCCGTCTCGAGATACTCGATCAGCACGGACTGACGCTATCTGCAATTCAAGCAGTGATTGGTACTCTGGAGCCACTTCCCGGGGCGAGAGATTTTTTGGATACCTTGCGTTCGAAGGTCCAGCTGCTGATCCTCTCGGATACTTTTGAACAGTTCGCAGCGCCATTTATGCGGCAACTTGGCATGCCCACCCTGCTTTGTCACACGCTCCTGATCAGGGATGACCGGATTGTCGACTACCGGCTACGCATTCCGGATCAAAAGCGTGAGGCCGTACTGGCGCTCCAACAACTCAATTACCGGGTGATCGCCGCCGGCGATTCATTCAATGACACCAGCATGCTGGGAGCGGCAGATGCGGGATTCCTGTTCCACGCACCCGAGAATGTCAAAACCCAATTCCCTCAATTTACTGCGGTAGATGATTACGACGACTTGCTCGCGCTGATCGAGAACGCAATGAACTGATATTAAGCAAAATAACAATTTGGCAATATTTGTCGCATAAGCTCACGAAATCATAATTTCGTATCAAAGCTTTATCAAAAACGCTGATTACTCCATATAATCAGCGGTCTGCATTTTCCGAGCATCGCTGTGACGCACCAGCAGAAACATACCGACTATCTGCCTGGCCTTGAAGGCTTGCGTGCACTCGCGGTACTCGCCGTCATTCTTTATCACCTGGATATTCCCGGCTTGTTTTCTTCGGGTTTTCTGGGCGTCGATATCTTTTTCACGGTCTCGGGCTTTCTTATTACGGCTCAGTTAATCCGGCAATTCCAGACGGATGGCACGATCGCTATTGGCAATTTTTATCTGAAACGCGCACGCCGATTATTTCCGGCGGTCCTGGTTTTGCTTATTTTCTGCATCCTGGTCACTGAGTGGTTCGTCAGAGATGCGGCCTGGCGCACGCGTTCCGATTTACTTCCTGCGCTTTTTTATTTTTCGAATTGGTGGCAAATCTTTTCGGAGCAGTCGTATTTCGAGATGTCCGGCCGACCCGCCCTATTACAACATCTATGGTCGCTGGCCATCGAAGAGCAGTTCTACATTGCATGGCCTTTGGTGCTGCTGGTGATGTTGCGTCATTTCCGAGAGCGCGGTGTTTTGTTCGTCGCAGCTGCCCTCGCGCTAATGAGCTCGGGGTGGATGATTTACTTGTCCGCCAGGTACGGCTACCCCCAGTCTCAGGACCCCAGCCGTATTTATCTGGGAACGGATACGCACACCATGGGATTGTTTTTAGGCGCAAGCCTGGCCGCTGCCTGGAATCCATGGAAGTCACATGCCTCGCCCGGGACACAAGTTACGCGTGCGCTGACTGATTTTGTTGGCGTTATCTGCATCAGCGCTCTGCTGTGGGCAATGCTATTCGTGACGGAATATGACCGCGCCTTGTATCAGGGTGGTTTTTTCTGGGTATGTCTGTTTTCGATTGGGCTGGTATTCGCCGCTTCGCAAAAAGACAGCACTTTATCCGCCTGTCTCAGCGTTCGCCCACTGGCTTGGCTGGGCAAGCGATCCTATGGGCTATATTTGTGGCACTGGCCTGTCTTCGCTCTGCTGCGTCCCGAATTCGAACTCTCTGATAACGCTTGGGTACAGGCGGCAATCCGCCTGACGCTGACTCTGATACTGACAGAACTCTCTTACCAGCTGATTGAAAATCCGGTCAGAACAGGCGAAGTATTTCGATGGCCGGCACAGAAACGCTATGGGTTTTATTCGGTCTGCATCGCCGGTATCGCATCAGCAGTTTTAACGATACAAATACGCCCCGCACCCGTTGAAAAGAACAAGGTACTTGCCAACCTGGTCAGCGATGAAGTATCGCAGGCTGACGACTCGCCACATGAAAGCGAGATTGCGGCTCACCAGATGCGTGCCGCCTGTATTCGTTCTGTATCGAATAAATTTTCTATCAAGTCAAAACCGCTGATTACTGTGCTCGGCGATTCAGTCTTGCTGGGTGCAAGTGACCATCTGGCAAAGAAAGTCGAAGGCCTGGAAATTGATGCTGCAATTGGACGTCAGGGCAAGGATGGATTGACTCGTCTCCGAGAGCTGAAAGAAAAAAATGAACTGGCCGATATCGTCATTATTCATCTGGGGACAAATGGTTATTTGTACGAAGCGCAAGTCAGGGAAGTGATGACACTGCTGTCTACGGTACGCCAGGTCGTCTTCATTAACGTCAAGGCGCCACGCCGCTGGGAAAAATCCAATAACGAGCTACTCAAAAATATGAGCAAGGATTTTCCGAACGTCAAACTGATTGACTGGCGCTCCATCGGGCAGAGTCATAAAGAGTATTTTGGCAAAGACCACATTCATCTGACCAAAAAAGGCGTGCGCGCAATGACAACCGAAATTTTGCGCGTCTCCGGCCTACCCGTTCCGGCAACGAATGAAATCAACAAAACTTTGAAGGTGGTGCCTTGCAGCGTCAGCAGTAAACGATGACAAGTGCATACGCAACCTGCCAAAGCCTGCGAGATATCCTGAGCGCGAATTGATGCCTATGCCGAACAATAAATACCGAATCATTGCTGTGGTAATGGTCTTGCTGCTGTCACTGCTTGCTTTTCTGTGGCTGCGCACGGCTCCCATCAAACATACGGCGCCGCAAGTTGTAACCGCACCGCTAAAGCCAGCAGCCGAGGCGTCACCCCAAAAACCAAGCAGACCAAGCGTACAACGTATTTTGTTTGCGGGCGATTCAATGATGCAGGGTATCGCACCGATCATCATGCGCGAGCTGAAAGCGGCGCATCCCGATTGGCTATTGCGCAACGAGAGTCAGCAAAGCACCGGATTGAGCATCAAACGTCAGCTGGATTGGGTTGAAAAAATAAAAAGTGAAATTGTTGCGTACAAGCTGACCACCGTCGCTGTATTTCTGGGACCGAATGACCCTTGGGATATCTACGAAAAAAAACAAGTGATCCGTTTCCCATCGCCGGAATGGGAGGAACGCTACAGTGCGAGAGTCAGTGAGATCTGTGAATTTGCAAAAGAAAAAAAGGTACATTTAGTTTGGATCGGTCTGCCGACGATGAAGGAGACACGCGTACACCGGGGTGCGACTGTTCAAAATCCAATCTTCCGGGATAACATGAAAAAATATGGCTTTGACTTTGTCTCGACCGAAGCATTGATTGGCCGTCTCGATCAGCCTTACGTCCGTTTCATGACGACTGAAGAAGGAAAAAAAATCAACCTCCGTGCTGATGATGGCATTCATTTCAGCCCACAGGGCCTGCAGAGAATCGCTGCAGCCGTTGTAAAAACGATCGATCCTCCCCAAGATAATTAAGATGACAAACTGGACACGCAAACCAAAAGATTCCATGCAACAGGCCTGTCGCACATGCTGATGCAATCTTTCATTGCCAATGCTCGCTCTGCGGCAGCTGCTTGCACTGGCTTGCTGCTACTGGTGACTACCTGTGCACCACTCACATCGCTAGCGATTGAGCCTGGGCGACATTTTGTCTTCCAGCAAGGCTCGGTGGTTGGCGATCTGCAGTGTCCAGTCAAGAGCAAGATTAACCCGGCACCTTCGCAACAGAACAAAGACATCCTTGAACCTCCCGATGCCGAAGAACTCGATGAACTGGGCATACTGACCACGCGACTCGGGACAAGCGTTGTCCAGAAGCCGGATACAGTACAGAGCGCGCCGGTAGTAACACTACCGGGCACCTCGCGCTCGCAAGCGATGCGAGTGGCCATCTGGGGAGATAGCCACTTGGCTGCGGGGTCTTTCTCTTATGAGCTGAAACGTATTTTTCTGGCGCAGGGTCTGAAGGCCCGGACGCAATTCATTCCCTTCACGATGGGCCGAGCGGGCGTGAACCTGCCACTGCGCAAGCACTGCATGGACCGATGGAAATCTGAGCTAGCTTACATTGCACGCAACGCCGGCATACCCACTGGCGTCGGTCTGAATGTGTTGCAAGGTGAACCAGAGGCCTACCTGTATTTTGATGTGCGTAACGAATCTGGCGAGGCCGATGTCAACAGCATCGAGCTGTTTTTTCATCAAGCACCAGGAAATGGCAGTATCGCGATCAGCGTCGATGATGGCCCGGAAAATAAAATCAGTCTCGACGGCGCGCAGGGCTTTGGCTCTCTGACCATCGTCGGTAATCGTCCATTATCTTTATTGAAAATTCGCGTGAGCGAGAGGCCAGTGCAGTTGAACGGCATGTTTTTGAATTATCGGCAGGCTCCGGTCGCCACGCTAGATTCATTTGGAATACCAGGCGCAACGGTTCGCGCGTGGCAGCAACTGGATCCCGTATATTTTGCCGAGTATTTCAAGGACAGAAAATACGATCTGGTCATGCTGGAATACGGTACCAATGAAGGCAATGCAGCACCTTTCGATGCAGCAGGCTATACAAAAACTCTGGATCAATCGCTGAAAAATCTGCGGCAAGTTTTTCCGCAATCAGAATGTCTGTTGATTTCCCCTGGTGATCGGGGCATCCTGGTACCTCGGTCACGCAAGGTAAAAAAGCCAGGCAAAAATAAAAATATACAAGCGCAGAGAGACAAAAGCGGACACAAGATCAAACCACGAGACCCCGCGGTCTATGAGTACTCGGCTGTGGACTTGCTGCGGTTTTCTGCCATCCACGAAAAAATATCGACCATTCAAAAAGAAATAGGTACGCGCTATGCGTGCAAAGTCTGGAGCATGCAGACCGCCATGGGGGGGCAAGGTTCGGCCTACGCGTGGCTGCTGGCCAATCCGTCGCTGATGTCGAAAGACCTGACCCATTTCACCATCAAAGGCTATCAGCGTCTTGCGCAGGAGCTGGCGACGAGTTTGGGATGGAAAAACGAAGCAGGCCCATCAGGGATCATCGTGCCTGAGCCCTCATCAAGCGATGAGGGCGTGCCAAAGTAAGAACCTTTTTTCAGATCTCGCAGGACGAAAATGCAGCAGCAAGTAAGGAGTGGCGGGTGCACCGGCCGTCAATGAATCATTTCTTGAGGGGGCACTGATTAAATAAAACCGGAAAATTTTTCAGAAAATTTAATCGTGCTTAGTACTTGATTTTGCCTGGCCCCGCGTCGCATAACTTGGCTGGCTCGGCATATAACGCGGCCTTACTCAGCGTCTTCCTATTTATTTTCGGCGTCCACTGCGTCCACAGGCGGCGAACCTTCGGACTCAGATGCAATTGATTTGACGGCTCTCGATGCGGAAGGATCGGGTGTGTTTCGAACGATACCGTTAGCACAATCACGGAATACATCCAGTTCGTATTTGACTTTGTAAACGTAGGGGTGCGAGGTGTCGAAGCCTGCGCCCACATACATCGCGAGGCCGCCGTCCAGAGAGCCTGTCTGTCGAATGAAACTGCTGATAATCCCGGCACCGATCATCATGTTGACTTCCGGATTGAGTGCCGCGTTCTCTCCACCGTAAGCAGCTAGTTTGCGCTTGTGCACATTAGGCATGATCTGCATCAGACCCAGCGCGCCAACGGGGCTGACCAACAAGGGATGAAATTTGGACTCATTGGCGATGATGGCCAGAATCAAGTTCGGATCCAGATCATGTTTGCCGGCCACCTGCTCGGCCAACTGCGTGATCTTTCTTGCCGCGTCCGAGGTGATTTTGTAGCGCCTGCTAATACAGGCAGCCACCCGGTTTTTTGCTGCTGTCTCGATGTATTTCACATGAGAAAGATTAAAGGCAGCCAGGGAGTTCACGGCAAAGTCGTCCGCGGCCTGCGGCGCTTCTTCCACATAAGATTCCCGGGAAGGGGCCTTCAGCAAGAATACCAAGGCCAGCACCATGCTTAAGGCCACGGCCAGCCACAGAAAAATTTTCGTTTTGTTTTGCATGTCGGCCGCGATCCCCGGGAATTGTTCGCTGGTGCCGCCCGACTGTTCGGGCGTTAAATTTTGACAAGGTCTACCGAGGCATTATAGGCCAGCGCCCTGAGTGACGATTTTCCGCCAACCCCAACCACCGCCATCGATGCGAGAAGAAATTTTCCGTGGCGCCCATCTGCGCTACTGCCTATCCCGCCTGCGAACCCGAAAAAACAGCTTCTTCCGATACCGAACCATAAGAGAGACGCTGATTCAATCAGGCCGCCAATTTTTTTGGCCCTGAAAAAAGCTCTCAAGTCCTTGATTTTCCATGACTCTGCACCACAAATACGTGCGAGATCGCCGTAGAACGCGCATTTGCTGGCCGTCTAGCTAGCGCAACGAATAGTCAATCCTCGCACCTAATTTATTGCTATTTATGTAATATTCCGACACGTCGCGGTTTTACTGGCACGTGACTTGCGGTGTCTGAGGTGATTCGCGGTATTTCGACAGCATTGGCAGATGAGCCATCGTGACCGCAACGCAGGATAGATCGATTTCTTAAGGGGATTAGGTATGCTGGAATGTTTGGTAATCGGCGATAGCATTGCGGTGGGTATTTCACAGTTTCGCAAGGAATGCGTCACCTTTGCACGCACGGGCTGGACCTCGTCGAAGTGGAACAAGCAATATCTTCCGACTTTTAATGCACAACTTCCGGTTAAAAGCCTGATCATCAGCTTGGGCACCAATGATTATCAAGGCATTAACACCATTGCAGAGCTCAATAAAATCAGGGAAAACGTCAAGTCGGGGACTCGCGTGTTCTGGGTGCTACCCCCCAAGGCAAAGCTCCCGCAACGCGAGATGGTTCGCGAAGTGGCTGAAATCTGGGGTGACACCTGGTTGTCGGTACCTGAAGCCGAATTAGCGGGCGACAAAATTCACCCAACCCAAGTCGGTTATCGCAATATCGCCGAAGAACCCGCCAGACGCGCCAGAATGCTTGCTGACATTTCATTTATGAAAGATTAAAGTGGCAGCACACGCAAGATCCATCGTTAAAATTTTGCCAAATTGAAACTTTCGATAGTCAAACTCAGGCCATATTCTGCTTGACGGCCTTTCCATCTAATCAATAGACTCCGTGTTCGATTGATACAGGGTGGCCTCGCCGGCCTGCCCTCAGGAAAATCTACCCTATGCCGTACTTGAAACCTGCCTCGCTGGCTAGCATTGCAACTGTGGCCGCGGCCTCATTCTTCCATGTGACTGCTTTCGCCGACCATGATCGCGCCGTGCTGCTTGCTCAATATGAAGACTTGGGCCAGCAGACGCTCGAATTAGCACCTGCCACACTCATGCCCGCCGCAGAAGCTGAACTGCTGGATCAGCAATTCACTGATAATGTTGCAGACCAGGGCGACCTCTGGGACCGTATCCGCAAAGGCTTCGCGATTCAGGAACTGAACAGCCCGCTCGTGGCCAATCACAGCTTCTGGTACGGTGCGCGCCCTGAAGGTGTTCAGCGCACTGCCCAGCGCGCATCTCGCTATCTCTTCCACGTGGTACAGGAATTGGAAAAGCGCCAGATGCCAACGGAACTCGCGCTGCTGCCTTTTATTGAGTCGGGCTTCAATCCCCAGGCTTACTCGCACGCCAAAGCGGCCGGCATGTGGCAATTCATTCCGAGCACTGGTCGTAGTTTCAACCTCAAGCAAAACGCCTTTCGCGATGATCGCCGTGATGTGCTGGCCTCGACCGATGCTGCACTGACTTATCTGCAAAGGCTGCATGGCATGTTTGGCGACTGGCAGCTGGCGCTGGCTGCTTACAACTGGGGCGAGGGTTCGGTGATGCGCGCGATTGCACGCGCGAAAGCGGCAGGCCGCCCGATCGACTACAACAGTCTGTCGGCCTACATGCCCAATG
>JACCDK010543357.1_pt1 | contig 40657 bp, 39 predicted proteins | sample 7445871 | NCBI WGS metagenome assembly JACCDK01 (sample SAMN15323436, study PRJNA562643) | freshwater metagenome | isolation source: river surface water | place: USA:Blue River Watershed | collected 2017-08-15 | reverse complement strand
GTTTTTTGACCTGCATTCTTTCGAGCTCTTATTTCAAATATAATATTCAAAACATACAAAGCTCTCCGTTCGCCCTGACTTAAAACCCGCAGTAGTTCTTCTCTTTTGAGGTTCTTTTTATCAGTATCAGTGAATACGAACTCAGAAACAGGGGCTTTTGTTTTCAGGATTACATCCTCCTTGTTTTTAATAATTATTTTAAAAGGCAAGCTAGTGAATCTGTTATTAAATTCTTCTGCGGCTGATTCCCATTCAGTTGCTGTATCTCCAGCCTTTTTAACTATTTCAGCTAGTTCGTCTTTCTTTGAAGTATAAAATGCAAGAAGTGCTTTTACTTCAGTTTCTATCTTAGAAAGATAGCCTAGCCAGACATTTTTCTTGAATTGATCATAGTCTTGGAGCGGAACTAATAAAGAATTATCGCTTTCAATTACTTTTTTAAAATCTCTTAACTCAAGACTGGATCCGATTGCTTTGTCTATCCCGTCAAATATTTTCTTCAGATTTTCATCTTTAAGAATCTTCTTTATTTCTGCATCCATTATGGTTTCAAAATCTGTAGCAGATGTAATTGCCGTGTTATCAGATAAATTAATAGAATGCCCAGCATCAAAAAAAGAATTGTCTGAAACTGACCCAAGCAGTTCTTTTGCTTGATATGTCCCAAAAGTATTTGCTGATTTCTTAAAAAAACCTGATTGTGATATCAGTGAATCATACTGCTTAACATACTCATCTAGCGACTCACTGTATTTATCTATAAATTTTCTTACATTACCTTTTTTGTCAAAAATATCATTGTATTTAAAAGAATACTGATTATTGGTGTCATTAATCGAAGGAGCTAATTTTTCTAAAATGTTAAACAACGTATCATTCTCTTTTTCAGAGAAAGTTGCTAGTATTTCTTCTTCACAGTCACTACTTTGAGATACTGTTTTTAGATTTTTAATGAAACTACTTTTTTCTTTTTCAATATCGCTATAGATTTTTTCATATTGCTCACGCAACCCCTTCTCTACAACCAGAGTAGATTCCTTTTTAGAAAAATAAGACTCATTATATGGCTCAACAACCAAAATCTCGTCTGGTTTCAAATACTGATCGTTCTCGTCTTTTATCTCTCTTACTGTGACTCTTTCTGGATAGACTAAATCCTTAGTCTCATTATCATTCATTAAATCAGTGAATGTATTTGCAAGAGAAGTTTTCATTGAACCATTAGGCGCATATATCGCAAAAGTTCTATTACCAAAAACGAGCTCTTCTTCGAGCTTCTTTATACCGTAACAATGTTCAAGATTTAGATGTAGTTTCTTCATATTATTAAGTAGTATTTTAACATTTTTAACCTACTAGGGACACCCTGGACTTCTTGGAGGGGTTGCGTCATTAATGTAATTATATGAAAACAACAGCACCAATTGGCTATGAAATGACCCAAGTAGCCAAAGCACCAATAAAAATGAGATATTGCCTCTATGCTCGTAAATCGACCGAATCAGAGGAAAGACAGGTTCTTTCGATAGATTCACAGATTAAGGAGATGTTACAGCTCGCAGAGAAAGAAAACCTGGAGATTGTAACTATGAAGCGTGAAAGTCATTCAGCAAAAGAAACTGGGCAAAGACCAGTCTTTAATGAGATTGTAGAAGAAATACGAGCCAAGAAGTACAATGGAATACTCACCTGGGCACCTGACCGTATTAGTAGAAATGCTGGTGATCTTGGAAAAATAGTAGACTTGATGGACGCAGGGCTACTCGAAGAAATTCGCACCTATGGTCAGAAGTTCTCAAACAACCCAAACGAAAAATTCTTATTGATGATTCTTGGATCACAAGCGAAACTTGAGAATGACAACAGGGGCGTGAATGTAAAACGAGGATTACGGACAAGAGTAGAAATGGGGCTATGGCCCGGAGTTGCACCACTTGGATACTTAAACCAAAAACATATGGATAAAAAGTGTCAGGTAATAATTGATACAGAGCGCGCTCCAGTAATTAAAAAGATATTTGAAAAAGTTGCATACGAACATTACTCAGGCAGAAAACTATACAACTGGTTACGGCACGAACTTAATTTCTATACACGAGGAAATAAACCCCTGACGCTCTCAGGGGTTTATCGTATCTTCAACATGCCAATCTATTATGGACCATTCGAGTATCCACGAGATAGTGGCAACTGGTATCAAGGAAGTCACACGCCGATCATTACTCAAGAGCTATACGAGAAAGCACAGGAACAATTGAAACGAGATAGAATTGTCAGAGAAAATCGAGAGTTCGCATTTACTAAATTATTCACCTGTGGGATGTGTGAATCAGGTATTACTGCTCAAGAAAAATACAAAGAACTCAAAGATGGCACAACTGCCAAGTATGTCTACTATTCATGCAGTAAATCAAGGGATAGGAATTGTAAGAATAAGTACATACGAGAGGAAGAACTGATTGAGGAATTATTCAAAGTGATTGATAAGGTAAGTATCAATGAACTGGGAATGCGAATGAAACTCGAAGAAGAGATTAAGCGATTTAACAGATTGCAACGACTAGCAACAAAAGGCACACCGAAGTACAACATCAACGAAGATGATGTGAATACGAGAGAGTACGCAAAGTATGTACTGAGAGAAGGCACACCGCTTGAGAAGCGTGAGCTGATGGGACATTTGAGGAGTAGGTTGATACTGAAAGAAAAGAAAATTACCTTGGTGGAATAATGGAGAAAATAAGTGAAAAATGGTAAAATGGGACTATGAAAAAAGTTTTCTTAATCCATGGTTTTCAAGGAAGTCCTAACGGTGGTTGGCGTCCTTGGCTTATGGCTGAACTAGAAAAACAAGATGTTTATGCTTGTGCTCTTTCTATGCAAAATCCTGATGAACCCATCCTTGTAGAATGGCTAGAGGAAATAAAAAGACATGTTGATAGAAATTTAAATGATGATATTTATCTCGTCGGTCACAGTTTAGGTGGTACCGCCATTCTTCGATATCTTGAACAATTTGATTCTCCAAATCTTAAAGGGGTTATCGTTGCATCTACTCCATGTCACCAAAATACAAATTCTAAAATAGCTAATTTTCTCCATACAGATTTCAACTGGGAAGTTATTAAAAATAAAGTGGAACGCATTGTTGTAATTCATGGTGACAATGACCCTAATGTACCTGTATCTGATGCAGAAGAAATTACTAAAGAACTTAACGGAAAATTAATACTTATTCCAAACGGAAAACATTTAAATGGGTCTGCAGGATTTACTGAACTACCTGAAGCGTTATTAGCAATAATAGAAATGATGAAATAAAATGAAGCTTACTAAATTTGAACAATCAGGTTTTATTCTTGAAACAGAAGCAGGTTTTCGCCTTGCTTTTGATATTGGCAACAAAACACCAGTAGAAAAACTCGCTGGGGTTACTTGTGATGCAATGCTCGTGTCGCATATTCATGGTGATCATTTTTCTCTCGAGCAAATCAAAGTTCTATCGCCCCAAAAACTATATTTGAATCAGGAGTGTATTGAAACACTTGGAGAAGAAACTTTGTCTTCAGAAATTTTACAGGTTAAGGTTGGCAATGAGATTATGATTGATACTATCAAAGTACAATTCTTTAATGTTGATCATGGACCAAATGTTTCTGCTCCACTAAAAGAAAACTTTGGGTTTTTAATTACTGCGGATAATAAAACAGTATATTTTGCAGGCGATATGTTTTATGAATCTGGAATTGATGTTTCAACCTTGGAAGTAGATATTGCTTTGTTACCAGTTGGAACTTTTTACACATTCGGTCCACAAGAAGCATTCAACTTTGCAAAGAAGTTTAAAAGAATTGGAAAAGTGACACCTATGCATTACGAAAAGACCCCAGAAACACGGGAGCAATTTATTAAATTAGCTGTGGCTGAAGGTTTGAATACTGACAGCTATGTTCTCTAGTATGTTGTACTGGGATATATACCAAGTGAATAGTGCGACAGATAATCTCATAGGAGTAAAATTTAGAGGAAGTGTCAGAAAGTTTGCAATCGAAAATGATATTGTACTTCTTGCCGAAAATGCACAGGATGAAGAAAATACCGTACGATTTGCTTTGATTGAAAATACTTATGAGCAGGAACTACTTCAAAAAATTACTGCTTTTATTAGGACAATCATTTCAGACGGAGAAGTAAAACAAGTACTCAATAATGTCCCAAACCCAATTTTATCAAAACTTAAAAATAATGACGTAAGTCGATACTAACTATATGGCAACATACGACGCAACAACAAAAGATAACAAATGTATTTTCTGTGAAATCTCACAGTGCCGTTTTGATACCCCTGGTATTTTTTGGCAAGATGATGAACATATGGCTTTTCTTTCAATAGATCCAAATACAGAGGGTTTTTCTTGTGTAATACCAAAAGAACACCATGGAAGCGATATTATGAAAATGCCAGATGAAGCTTTGCAGAAACTAATCCTCGCAAGCAAGCATGTTGCTGGAATTCTAGAGAAATATTTTGAAGACACAGGACGAGTTGGCGTTATCATGGAAGGAACAGGTATCGACCATGCCCATGTTAAATTAGTACCTATGCACGGAACAGAAAACCTCAAACGTGGAGAATGGCAACAAGTACTTTCAGGTAAAGAATTTTGGTTTGAAAAATACGAAGGATGGATTTGTTCAGGAGGTGGACCAAAAGCTGATCCTGAAAAATTAAAAATACTTGCAGAAAAGTTAATACAAAGTCAAAAATAAAATGCAATCACAAAATGTAAAACTCGTAATATTTACACCCTTAACTCACACAGATATTATTCGTGAGACTCTTGGTAGTTCAGGTGCAGGTAAAATCGGAAACTACGATTTTTGTTCTTTTTCTACTAGGGGCACTGGTCGCTATCGTGGAAATGAGAACTCAAACCCTTCTATTGGTGAATCACTGAGATATGAGGCTGTTGAGGAAGAAAGAATCGAGGTTATAGTTCCTAGAACTATTTTAAAAGAAGTTATCGAGACTGTGAGAAAGGTTCATCCATACGAGGAAATGGCTTTTGATATTTATTCACTTGAAGACTATGAGTAAACTTAATCTTCAAAATGTAACCTTGCTTGGTATTGACTGCATAAATGTGGAAAGACTTGCTGAAGCAATAAATGTATCTCAAAAAGACATTGAATTCGGTGCAGTAAAATTACTTACTTCACTTTCAACAAAAGATGAAAGAAAAGTGGAAATACCTCACATTGGATCAATTGAGGAATTTTCTCGTTTCTGTATAGAAGACTTATATAAATATGTAGATACTGAATATGTTCTTTTAGTTCAATATGATGGATTTGTGCTTAATCCTGAAAGCTGGACAGATGATTTTTTGAAATATGATTATATCGGTGCACCATGGCTCGTTGCAAATTGGTCTGTAAGAGACTTTAATTTCCCACCAGAGACATTGGGGACACTTATCATTGGGAACGGTGGTTTCTGTCTTAGAAGTAAGAAGTTTTTAGAAACATCAGCTCGCCTTTCAAAACAAGGGAAAATACCAAAAATGAATCCAGAAGATGTTGCAATGTGTGTTTGGTACAGAGATGAATTTGAAAAAGAAGGCATTAAATTTGCACCACCAGAACTCGCTTCACTATTTTCAATAGAAGGCACTGACCATCAGTACAAAAAACAATTTGGATTTCATGGATTTACTTGGACTGATATCCAAGTTTGGATAGATGAACATCAAGAATATCCAGTAATTGTTGAAACTTTCAATAATGCAAAAACCTCACGATTCCATTCTTCACTCATTCTAGAGAGAGAAAATAAGTTAAGTAAGATAAAAGAGGTCTTTGAGAATATTGCTCTTGAGGGTCATGTTCTTGGATCTGTTGCACGAAGAGATTCAGATCCATATAGTGATTTAGATGTTTGGATAACTTTCAAAGACGAAGATTTTGGCACTGTTATGGAAAACAGGATGGGTTTGTTTAACAAAATTGGACAAGTCATTAGTGTTGTTGAGCCACCTCAAAATGCCCCTGTTGGTGGAATCTTCTCGGCTGTATTGTTTAAAACTTCAAGACGATTACTGACTATAGATTTTTATCTCTGTCCTCAATCAACTGCATTTATTACAGATGAAAGCAAGAAAATGTTTGGTGATTCACTATCTCTTCCAAAAGGTGTTTTGGGGCTTAATCCTCAAAAAGTAACTGTAACTAAAGATTATAGAATTGATTTCTGTATTGGCTTTTTAATGACATCAATTAAGAAACTTGCTCGAAAAAATGATCAACCACTAGATGCTCTTTTTAGAGAATATAACTACTTACGAGAAAAATATGATATTCCTGTAAAAGAACTACGGAACTTGGATCAGACATTTGCACAACTGCTACAAGTGAGTGAAAATCTAAAAGAAATTGCAAATGAGTCACAGAAGAAAGTTATTAAAGAAATTGAAAACTTCGCTAAACTTGTAGAAGAAAATAGTAAATAGAAAAAGAACGACGATTGTCGTTCTTTTTCTTGCAACATATAGCTTTGTGGGTCGCACTTAGTACATAACTAAATGGGTCATCAAAACTAACAGGTTGTCACTGCGGAGACGATAGGATTCGAACCTACGGTCCCTTTTACAGGACGCCTCGTTAGCAGTGAGGTGCTTTCGGCCACTCAGCCACGTCTCCAACATTGCTTAAATGCCCTAATGAGCATTGTTACAATAAACCCATATTAGCATTTAAAAACTTTTTTTTCAATTACTTAATCCAATAGCATACTTTATACAAAAAAGTAGTAAAACTCCCGGTCATTAGAATTACTTAAGTAATAACCTTAGAGGGCTTTTAAATTAAAATACCGGCCTCTTTTAATACCTGCTTTAAACTTTTGTTATAGGTATGGACTTTTTCTAGTGCCTGTCGAGCCTGTTTTTTAGTAATAAAGCCGACGGTTACCTCACGAGCAAGACGTGTTGCATCGGGGTGGAATCCAAGCATTTTTTTAGCCTTAGACTCAGTAGCTAGGGCAAATAAACATGAATTAGCATTTGATTCAATTAGTCGCTCACCTTTTGGTATAACCCAACCTATTTTTTTCAAAACCTTTTCAGTGTCTTTTATGGTACGTTGTAATAAAAATGGCAAGTGTACAATATAAACCGGTGGCTTTCTTTTAAATGGTTGTAACTTTCTAATACCAGAGAAAACAAATTTTTTTGATTGATTGTTTTGACTTAATCCAGCCCACTCATTAATACCTAAAATAATAACACGCACTCCGTGTTTTTGTGCCTCGGCATAGTAAGCCCGTACAACTAAACGCCGACACAATTGACACGTTCGAACAAATGGAATTTTGTGACTACATTTAACTGAATAGTGTCTACGTCCCTCTATATACCATGTACGAAATGTTTCAGCCAATTCTGGAGAATCGGGCTGACTATATAATTCGACTGTTTTTTGAAAACACACCCGGTCAACTGGGCGCATATAGCCTCGTATATCTATGCGCTTGTAATCAACATCTAATTTTTTTGCCACCTGTTTTGCTCTAGGGAAAATATGCTTTGGGTAATAATGTGTGTCGAACGAAAATGCCAGTGGTATAAAACCCATTTTTTTAACTTCGTAGAGTGTTGCAGTACTGTCCTTGCCGCCCGATATACCAACCATAGCGTCGTACGTGCCCTTACCTGAACCGATGAGTGATTGTAGAAAAAGTAATTCTTTTTGTAATTGCATTTTACTAAAGTTTTTCTCATACTGTTCACATATATCACACAAACCTGATGCACCGATTGTGTTAGATAAATTGGTGCTGGTATTAACGCATTTCTTACACTCAACTATGGTCACAAGGGCCCTGACCTGAGCGATGATTTCAGCTTGTTTTATTAGGGCAGTATTAAAAGACAGGTTGGCAATTTTTTCGACCTTATTCGTTGAGAATAATCGTTCCTCGATTTGTTTTTCTTTTTCGGCTTGAGCGCGAGAGAAACTTTCACGTTTTGATACACGCAAAGCCAAATCTTTATTGGGTGTTTTAAGATAGATAACCAAATAATTATTTTTTCTAAAATACAGTGCGTTAGCATAGCCCCGAACACCTGAAATAACTATAAATTTTTTAGGAAACTTCTTTTCATGAATCTGTATTAATGTTTTAGCAATAACTGAGTCTGAATACTTATTTTTAAGGTAGGTAAAAAAAGTACGTGCTTCATCACGGGGTATGCCAATTTTAGTCGGCTTTTTATACACACCACTCATTACTTTAATAAACTCAGATTCTTTAGATGGCAGGTCACCTTTAGCTGAGAAGGCTGGGTAAATAATAGCACTAGATGCCTCGATATATACTGCTGAAACAAAAGATTTCAAAAGCAATTGAGCGATAGTTGTTTTACCAGTCCCCGGTGCCCCAAAAATAACTATTCCTTTATACTGAGTATTTTTCATAAACCCATTCTATATTAAATTGGTTAAAATAAAAAATTTAAGCCTTTTTATGAACCAAAACCAATTTTGTGCCAGAACCTAAAACCAACAACGCTATTGCGATTGAAAAATGAGGCAAATGGCCGATTAGTTCAATTGGCCCCAATAGGTATAGAGTTGTTGCCAAAAACACAGCCAGTGCGATTGTGGTTGTACGAGTAACAAGCCCTAGTAAAAAGAATACACCAAACAAAACTTCTACTACCCCAGCATAAAAGCCAAAGTAATAATTAGTAAAACCTTCAAAACCTAAGTTTTGCATAAAGTTCCAATTATAATTAGATAAAAAATTATTAGTCAATGAAGGGCTTAAAATTTTCTCGGTAAAACCAAGAATGATCAAGTTAAGCCCAGTGCCTACGCGCAATATTGGTACACCATAATTATGAACTTTGTGGCTTAGATGTTTTACAAAGTTCCAATCGCGCATCTTCCATTTTGGGCGACCAATGATTATTATATACAGCGCAAACCCAAGCATTTCAAGCGTGTCGAGCATTTCAATACCACCGTACTGACCAACACCAAGCGTAAATAAAACTAGTACCAGTAACCCACCAATGCGTTCATAAAAACCTAGTAGTATTAAAAGCCCGGCAATAAATTCAATAACCAACATCAGTATGCCGATATTACCTACAGCTGGTAAATTTGGCGCAAAAATAAAACCCTTTAATGCAAAAATAATAAAAGCCAAACCAAAACCAATACCAGCAATTGATAGCACGCCTGGTGCCCATTTTTGAATTGTTTTCTCTAGCCTATGCGGGACCGAAAGCTTTTTCTCTAAAAAAATACCCAACACTATTAAAGCCAAAGCCATAACAATTGCAATAATTACATATGGGTCAGTAAATTTATAGGCAGGCACAATAACCTCTTCATTAGCAAACCATTTAACATGTGCCAGCGCCATTGACGGCACAGCAACAAGTGCTAAAAACAAATACTTAAGTCTTTTCATAGTTTTATTATACTATATTTATCAGGTTTTTTTAAAATAATAATATCTCACCTTTTAATTTATACATAAACTAGGCAAAAAATACCCCAAATGTTAATATTTATATATGGAAGGAACACATATAGAAAACCCAATAAGCGATACTGAATTAATAGCTCAATTAGAAAAAGAACTTGAAACACTGACCAACAAGCGTGATAAAATTACTGACGAACTCTTGAACAATAACCCTGATTTATTTGACAAGAAAAAGCTTGAGGTTTTTAATAACACCATAGGAAACATATCTCCAGAAATGCTAGAAATATACTTTAGGTCTATTGGTTATGATTATGACGATCTAGTAGATAATCATAAAAAATTTAAAAAGTTTGAAGCAGAGCAATTAGACCCGGTAAATGAAGAAATTTCAAAAACCAGAAAAAGCCTAGGGCAAGTTTACGGAAGAATAAATGAAGCTGAAAGAGCAAGAAAAGCCCAAGAAGAAAAAGAAGCGTTTAAATCCGAAAAATTGGCGCTTATAAATAAGCTGTACGAACAGCTAGATAAAATACACGCACAAATACCCCAAGAAGCGCATGATGTAGGTATGACAACAAAAGCCGCCTTTGAAACCTACGCCCCTCGCCTAGGCTGGAAGGCTTCAGAAATTGAGCGTTGGATAAATGAGGTCGAGGAAACCGAACTACCATTTCACCTAAAAAGGGTTCGAGAAAGTATAGACCGAGATAAGGTATTAGAATAATAAACTATAAAGCCCCAAAAATTTTTACATTTTGGGGCTTTTGTTTAATTTTGCAATCTTGCAATTGCGCGTTTTAGATTATTACGAGCTGATTCTTCATATTTATTTTTGAAAAATTCAGTTACGTAAATACTAGACCTATCTAAGAAGTGATTTAATACCCTAGTACGGCCAGCTTTATACTGATCAATTGGTATTAATTCATATTCAATACGAATATTTGCATCGTACGCATCAAAAACTTTTTCATTTTGGCCAAGTATTAACAAATCAAGGTCTGTAATGATCATTTCGTCATTTTCGGTTGCTAATTTTTTATGAGCTGTGGCCATAATTAACCTTTCTACGTTTTTGATAAAATCATTAGGTAAACCCAATTCATGCATATCAAGGCTTGCATAATAAGCACTGCGTTTTTCATTGTACATCGGTTCGGGTCTGACTTCGGCATAGGCGTCGTTAACTACATCATGGTACCAAATACCAAAACGTGTTTCGTTGTATTTAGCAACTAAATGCTTAACAAGCTCTAATTCGTCTAACATAAACACAATGTGCGCAAGTGTATGATGAGCCCGGCTTGACTCAGTGTAGCGTTCAACAATTTTCTTGAAAAGTGTTTCGTTCCCTTTTGGGTTACCAATAGACATCATCAAGTTTTGCCAATGAATTGCGGCGCGCCCTAGTATGTGTTTTTCCTTCATTTTGGCAAGTATTACGGCGGGTGCCGATCTAGCAACATGTTCTTCCCAATCGACATCAACACCAACATGGCTTTTAATCATGGTTGAGCTTATGTGCATAAATTCTGGCCGACAAGGCACCCAAAGAGTTTCAATATCAGGGCAAATGTAATGATTTTCGTTGGCCATTGCGGCCTCATATTCTAAATCAATACCATTACGTAACCCACGCAATATAACCTGTGCACCAAAATTTTTGGCATACTTGGCTATATATGAATCAGTACAGGCATCAACCAGCACGTTAGGTATATGAGAACTAACAGCCTTAATCATGGCCATACGCTCATCGATAGTAAAAGTGTATTTCTTTTTAGCGTCAACTGAAACTAAAACACACAGTTCATCGTATAGCGGCGCCATACGTTCAATAACATTTAGGTGACCGTTTGTAATTGGGTCAGCACTTAGTGGAAAAATGGCTTTTGTTTTCATATTATAATTTTTTAATTTTTTTCAATCTTTCATACAAGTTAGCAACCCTTTCATTCAGTACCTCCATTGAACATTCAGTGTTAACAATAAAGTTAGCTTGCTGTGTCTTGATAAATGAAGCATACTGATTTTTCATGAAAACTTTAATTTGCTCGTTGGTCATTTTACGATTTTCGCGTAGACGACGAAAGCGTTCTTCACGGCTACAGTCAGTAACAATCATATAGTTAAACATTTCATGTGATCCAGTTTCAAACATAATAGCTGATTCAACGATACAAATTTTGTTAGCCAAATCACGTACCCCATTTTCGACATACTCCCAAACAGCCGAGTGAATAAGTTTTTCAAACACCTTCTTTTTAACAGGGTCTGAAAAAATGATTTCGGCTATTTTACCGTAATCAACAATGTTATTAATAAAAACATTTTCACCCAGTGTTTCGATAATCTTTAAATGATTAGTCGGTTCTGCAATAACAGCTTTGGCAATCGAATCACAGTCAAATAAAACTACGTCAGGATACTTAGCAAGTAATTTTGCAACTGTGCTTTTACCTGAACCAATGTTGCCAGTTAGCCCAAAGGCATTAATTTTCTTAGTTCTAGTCCAGAATTTCATAATTTTAATTTTTAAGGTTCTATTTATTTATTATCTATTTATATAGTAAGCCTTTTGCAATATTTGTTCAATCATGTATAATAACCATTATACAAATAATTAATTAAGCCTTATAAAATATGATCGAACCACGAAAAAACCTAATAGAGCTGGGACTGAGCGATTCTGAGGTAACTGTGTATCTAGCCCTGGTCAGTGGGGTGGGCACAGCTCGCGATATAGTTAAAACAACCCGTTTAAAACGCCCAACAGTATATTATGCCCTAGGGTGTTTAGAAAAACGGGGCCTAATTAGCAAAACCGGGCTTGAGGGCGATAAACGTTTCGTATTAGAACCTCTTGAAAAACTATCAATCATCGCTGACCAAAAAGCTATTGAAGTTGCAAGACTACAAAAAGACATTTTAGGCCTGATCCCTTCCCTAACCGAAAAATCAGCCCCGGCAAACCAAAAACCCATAGTCGCATTCTACGAAGGAGTCGATGCAGTTAAAAATGCCATTATGGAAATGTTGTACTGCAAAAGTAAACACATTAGCACGTTATCACCCAAACAAAACTTTTTTTGGGATATTGGCCCAGACTTTGTCGAGCTATTTATCGAAGAACGTATAAAAAGAAATATTAAAACTAGTAGCCTATGGGAGGCCCCGATACAAAAAAGCTTAATTAAAAAATACTACGAGGGTCTTTCGCAGGTACGAATATTGCCCGAAATTATGCACGGTAAATTTAAATCAACCTTTTTCATATACGATGACAAAACATTGTGCGTATCGTCGGCCCAAAATAGCTATTGCGTACTAATTACCTCGAAAGAATACACAGACACAATGCGAGCCTGGTTTGACGGCCTATGGGAAGGCTCGGTGCCCCACGCCAAATAGTTACTTATTTTAATAAAAATATAAACTGCTATAATAAACTAATGAGCGAAAAAAATGAAAAAACTATTGCTGAAATTAGCGAAGAAAACGAATTTTTAGGTGAACTAATTTCGACTACCGCCCATTCATTACGCACGTCACTATCTGCAACCAAATGGGTTATTCAAATGTTTCTAGACCGAGACTTTGGTAATTTATCAATCGAGCAAGAAAATATGCTTAAAAAAACCGCCGAAAGTAACGAGCGTATGATTTCAATTGTTAATGACATGATAAAAGTAAACCATTCGATGCAATATGATAATGATGAAAAGACTGATGTAGATGTTATAAAAATGATAGATTCATTAATATTTGATTTTAGTGCTGAATCTTTCAAATACGAAATTCAAATTATTTTTATAAAACCTGAAAATGACTGCATTATCAAATCACACCCTGAAAAGATTAGGCTTATTTTTAGCAACTTAATAGAAAACGCAATCAAGTACAGTTCGCCAAATGACAAGGTTTTCATAAACATACAAGAAGACGATAGTAATATAAGTTTTTCAATAAAAGACACTGGTATAGGCATACCCGTTGATGAACAGTCACATATATTTGAAAAATTCTACCGGGCAACAAATGCCATAGCAAAAGAACCAACAGGCAGCGGTATTGGACTATATACTGTCAAAAAAATAGTCGAATCACTAGGCGGGGAAATAGGTTTTGAAAGTACGGCCCTTGGTACAACATTTAACGTTATTTTGAACAAGTAATGCCCAAAATGCTTCTACTTATAAATTATATGTATGATATAATCTAAATATGAAAAAAGTTTATCTAATAGAAGATGACCAATTCCTCCAAAAGCTGATTCTGCGCAAACTTATGTCAGCTGATTTTGAAATTAATAGTGCCCCAAATTGGGATCTTGCCAAAGACAGTATTACAGAATTTAAACCAGACGTCTTGATTTTAGACCTTATGTTACCTGTTGGTATTGACGGTTTTGAAATTTTAAAATACATTAGATCAAAACATGCATTTAAAGACACAATGGTTATTGTTTTTTCAAACATGGCCAGTGATGATTCAGAGAAAAAGGCTGTTGAATTAGGTGCAAATGCATACATGATTAAATCAAACTTTACATTGGACGAATTAATCGACAAGGTAAATGAGCTTGCAAAATAAAAACAAAATATACTTTAGTACGCCTATTAGCGAAATAAAACGACTAACCGAGCTTCAAAAAAAGGCCCTTGTTCGTATTGGTATAAAGACAGTTTTTGATTTGTTGCATTACTTCCCTGTTCGATATAGTGACATTAGTATGCGTACATCAATTGTTGAACTATCTGACGGAATGCCAGCAACTGTTTATGGCAAAATCACACACGTTGGAACCAAGAAATCATTTAAAACCAAAATACCAATGGCCGAAATGACCATAGAAGACATATCGGGTAAATTAAAAATTATTTGGTTCAACCAACTATTCATTGGAAAAACATATAAACTAGGCGAGGTAGTTAAAATTTCAGGCACACCAACACAAAACAAGTCTGGCCTTTTAATGTCAAATCCCGAAATTGAAAAAGCTGAAATATTGCCAATAGATAGCCATGATACATTATTTGCTACAAGTGAAATACAATCTGAAAACCTTTACCCAATTTACCGCGAAACTAAAGGCATAACTTCAAAATTTTTATACCACCTAGTAATGTCAATTATTAAGACAGGTGTGCTAGAAAACGAAATCGACCCGATACCAGAAGATATTTTAAACAAATACAATTTGCCAAAATTCAAAACTGCAATTTTGTGGATGCACGCCCCACAAAAAAAAGAGCACGCCGAAGCTGCCCGCAAGCGTTTTGCTTTTGAAGAAATTTTTTACGTGCAGCTTGCCCGAAACAAAGACAAAAAATTATTTCAATCACAAAAAAGTTACGAAATTGTGGCCGATATGGATTTGGCTAATGAGTTTTTAGAGCGTCTACCCTTTCCTCCAACCGTCGCCCAACACAATGCAATTAAAAATATTTTTGACGACTTGGTTAAACAAAACCCAATGGCAAGGTTGCTAGAGGGTGATGTAGGTAGCGGTAAGACAGCTGTGGCCGCAGCCGCAGCATATGCAATTATTCGCAACCGACCAGCCATGCAAAACTTTGGCACACTGCAGATGGCCCTAATGGCGCCAACTGAAATACTAGCCACACAACATTTTGAAAATTTTATACAAATGTTTGCCTATACTGGCATATCAATAGGCTTGATCACTGGCCGTGGTTGTCGTAAATACCCGTCAAAAGTAGCATCAAACACAAAAGGTTGGACCGATATTTCGCGTACCCAACTATCAAAATGGGTAGCCAATGGCGAAATAGCTATTGTAATAGGCACCCATACATTGATACAAAAAAATGTTGTCTTTAAACATTTAGCATTAGCAATTGTTGACGAACAACACCGCTTTGGCGCCAAACAACGCGCAGGGCTAGTTAAAAAAGGTACCCATGTACCCCACTTTTTATCAATGACTGCAACACCCATACCCCGTACACTAGCCCTAACAATTTATGGCGACCTTGATTTGTCAGTACTAGACGAAATGCCCAAAGGCCGCAAGCCAGTAATTACTGAAATTGTCGCCCCAAATGCCCGCGAAGCAATGTATAAAAAAATTGTAGCCGAATTAAAAAATGGCCGGCAAGCTTATGTTATTTGCCCACGTATTAGCGGAGTGGACGAAAGTGACCCAGAAGAGGTCGCCAAAATGCAAATGAAAAACGTAACAGATGAAGCCAAGCGGTTGGCCAATAATGAATTAAAAGGCTTTCGAATTGAGGTCATGCATAGCAAAATGAAAAACGACAAAAAAGATGAAGTTATGCAAGATTTTTATGATCATGAAATAGATGTACTAGTTTCAACTAGTGTTGTTGAAGTCGGTGTGAACGTACCCAATGCGACAAATATAATTATTGAAGGCGCCGAACGCTTTGGATTGGCGCAATTACACCAATTGCGCGGGCGTGTTATACGTGGCAACCACCAAGCCTATTGTTACATTCTAACCGATAGCGAATCAGCTAAAACAATTGAGCGCCTTGGTGCGCTAACCAAAGCTAAAAATGGTTTTGAATTAGCCGAAATGGATTTGATGCAACGAGGCGCTGGCCAAATGAGCGGTACTAAGCAATGGGGTATATCAGACATCGCCATGGAAGCCATCAAGAATATTAAGCTGGTTGAAATAGCCCGAAATGAAGCCCAAAAATTAATTGAAAATGATGAAATAAAAAACCACCCAACGCTCGACAAAATCTCTGAAACCTACAGAACCGAAAATCATTTTGAGTAAAATAAAAAACCAAGTGATTCTTGGTTTTTTATTTTAAAAAATTATTTTGCTCGATCTTGCCCGACTGATTCTAGTTCGCCTTCGGCGTGTTCAAGTATTTGGTAATGAAAATCGATAGCTTCGTTGACCAAGTTTAGCAAATCACTGTTGTCTAGTTCCATAGCAACGCCACGCACTAATGCAAAATGCACAATTGCAGCGCCTTCGAAAAAGCCTGACCATTCTAACAATTCAGTCGCATTGTGCCATTGATCACCTACGTACATATCGCGCATTGCGCGCAATTTTGCACCGGTTGATTCAAGCTTGGCCATTGTAACTTCGCCTACACCACCATCATTTGCAAACTTTTTAACTGATTCAAAATACATATTTGAGCGTTCAATATAGTCAGTTACAAATTCAGCTCCCAACTTTTCAGTCAGTGCCTCGACACCCATTTTAAAAGTCTCTTCACCGACCTCACAAAAAGCTAAAACTTCACCTAATTTTTTACCTGTAAATTCATTCATATTATTCATATTTTTATTATACTACACTTATAAATTTGCGAAAATGCCCAAAAAATGTAATATTAGTTATACAAATAGTATAAAAACCCGCCCTTAGCTCAGTTGGTTAGAGCACAGAGCTTATACCTCTGGGGTCCTAGGTTCGAATCCTAGAGGGCGGACAAAATGAAAAAATCTTACCTTATTGGTAAGATTTTTTCATTTTGTTTTTGACCTTATTGAAGGGTGGACATTATTGGCGCCAGGCCCTCTAAAATTTTACTAGTTAGCAAGTATGTATCTTTGTCTTTATTAGCCAATGATTGGGTCTTTAAAACTTCTAGCATACTATTCATGGCTATATATTTTTTAGATTTTTCAGGGTCAGCAGCAGCATATGCACTACCAAAATAGTCTTTGTTTAAATCATAAGTAGACATAACTAAATCTTTTAATTTAATATATTCTTTGGTGTAAACATAATACCCTGCCAAGGCCGCACGTTCGTTATAGTTATGATATTTTGACAAACTAACTGATTTTTCAAGAGCCTGTCTATAATTATCTTCTTGTCGCAAAATTGCATAACCTCGAGCTTTTTGTGAATACATTCTAGACTGGGGCCCTGTTATAGCCATTGCGCGATCAATTCTGCGCAATAACTCACTTACTGACTTTTCGGTGTCTTCTGGGTTCTGCGAAACAGTTGCCTTGGCTAGCGACATTTTTGCTGAGTTTTCCCAAACATCTGGCTGAATCTGTGTTAAATTAGCGGCAAGTAATACATAACGATCGCGAACTTCAAGTTCGCTATATGTACCAGATGTATCATAAAAGTTTATCAGCAAAGCACTAGCAAAAAGCATTAGCATTGCAGGTATCAATAAAATTAATGCAAAAACATCTTTTACAATATTTATTTTCTCAAACTGAAAAGACTTTTTAAAACTTAACAACTTACCCAAAACAATTGCAAAAATTAGCCAAGTAAAGGGTTGACGCATGTCTGAATCGACACAAATGTGCAATAAAAAAGCTAGCGATAAAAATAAGTAAAAAACTTTTTCTTGATCAAAATTGTTTTTGTTAATAATAATACTTCGAATAATTTCAAATAGTAAATATAACCAAAAAACAATCAGTACACCGTATTCAGCCAACAATGTCATTACAAAAGAATGTGGGTCGATGGCATTATCAATCGGCCTAACTTCGTAATCAAATGACCGTTGTGGATAGTTCCCTGCTCCAATGCCAAATGTATGATCTTTGAACATTCGCACAGCTGTTTGAAAATGTTGCAATCTGGTACCTGAAGCTTGTGCCAAAGTACTATCAGTTCGAACTAAAACAACCTTTTCATTACTTGTATATTTTTTAATTGTAGTTATTGCAAAAACAATAATTGCACTGATCACAACGACAATACCAACACTTTGGGCAACTTTTTTAAAATTGATTTTTTTATAAAACAAGGCACCTACAACAATTGCCGAAATAACGACCGCAAGCAATACCCCACGTGACAATGTCATGAATGCAACAAAAAAATCCAGGCCCGCAACTATAAACATAAACCACTTGGCCCTATTTTTATTTGCAAGACTTGCATAATACAAAGCAATTAAACCAAAAACGGTTGCGTACAGACCAAACGTATTAGCATACCCCGCATAACCTTGTAATCGAATAACTGTTAGCGAGCTGGTGGTGAAATATTCGTAAATAGAATACAAAAATGTTGCAATTGAAATAGCCGAAACACCAATACTAAACTCAGATTTTGAAATATTTTTGGCCGACACAATAATCGCAAATAAAACAATCATTGTTAAAAATGCCCGAAATGCCAAGTATGAATTATCAGCAAAAAACATAGCAAGCCCTGCAATAATAATTAAAATTATAGCGGGAATTAGTATTCTTTTGTCGATAGTAAAACCCTCACCGTTTAAATTAAATTTTCTATAGAACAAAACACCTGCGAACATAAACATTGCCCCTGCCCCTAGTAAGCTTAGACCTGACGCTGAAACCCCAGCGACAACAAAGGTCATTACCAAAATCGATCCTATGATTACTGTTTGCCTATTTAGACCTGTGAAATAACTTTTTATTTTACTTATCATATAGTTTAGTGTTTTTGTTTTATTTATTTTTAATTAAATCGCTTTCTTTTTAAGTTCTATACCAAAACTAACAATAATTTTTTCATATTCATCTTGTTCAAGATTTTCAACCTCAACTAGTTTATTTGCAATTGCGTCAAGAATATTTTTATTTGCATGCAATAATTCTTTGGCCCGAGCAAATGAATCATTCATGATTTTTGATACTTCGTTATCAATACGGGCTGACATTTCAGGTGAGTATTCACCGTCTACCCCGCCACCGAACATTACCTTGCCGCCATTTGATTCTAGCGCCATTGGCCCAATTGCATCACTCATACCAAAACGAGTAACCATAGCACGCGCTAACGCAGTTGAAACTTGTAAATCATTTGATGGCCCAGTTGTAACATCATCTAATATCATTTCTTCGGCAACATAACCACCTAATGACACCACAATGTCATCTAAGAACTCTTTTTTGCTCTGCAACTTCTTTTCTTCAAGAGGTAATTTTAGTGTGTAACCACCGGCGCTACCTCGTGACACTATAGAAACCTTATGCACTGGGTCGGCATATTGTAATAGCGATGCAAGTAATGCGTGACCTCCTTCGTGATAAGCCGTAACGCGCTTTTCTTCTTTGGACATTAGGTGACTTTTACGTTCAGGCCCAATCATAACTTTTTCAATTGATGCGATTAGGTCAGCTTGATTAAGTTCGGTTTTATTTTGACGCGCAGCCAAAATTGCCGATTCGTTCATTAATGAATATAGGTCAGCACCCGAAAAACCCGGTGTACGTTCGGCAATAACATCAATATTAACGTCTTTACCCATAGGCTTTTTGCGCATATGAATTTCAAGTATTTCTTTGCGGTCGCGACGGTCAGGTAAATCAAGTACCACACGGCGATCAAAACGCCCTGGGCGCAGTAGCGCTGGGTCAAGCACGTCACTGCGGTTTGTAGCTGCCATAACGATAACTTTTTCAGTAGGCTCAAAGCCATCCATCTCAACCAAGATTTGGTTTAAGGTTTGCTCGCGTTCATCATTACCACCACCAACACCAGTACCACGTACACGGCCCACTGCATCGATTTCATCAATAAATACAATTGCCGGTGATGCACGTTTAGCCATTTGAAATAGGTCACGCACACGTGATGCACCAACACCCACGAACATTTCAACGAATTCTGAACCTGACAAATGAAAAAATGGTACACCCGCCTCACCTGCAACCGCACGCGCCAATAGTGTTTTACCTGTACCCGGTGCGCCGGTTAACATAACACCTTTTGGTATTTGGGCGCCGATGTCGATAAACTTTTTAGGATTTTTCAAAAAATCTACTATCTCTTCAAGTTCGTGTTTAGCTTCGCGCACACCTGCCACGTCTTTGAAGGTTACTTTACCCTTGTCGTTTGGGTTTGTAATACGTGCACGTGATTGGCCAAATGTAAAAGCTTGCATACCACTACCCTTCATTTGTTTTGAAAGCACCCAGATGAAGAAAATAATTAAACCAACTGGGACTAATATTGGTAACAAATTAAGTGCCCAGTAGCCAAAGCCTGACTGGCTTTTAACATCAATAATTACATTATTGATTTGATCAGGCGTAACGCCATAGTTTGTTAGCGCTTCTGACAATGAAGACTCACTTTCCTTCTTAGACTTCAATTTAGTATCATCATTTTTAACAACCTCTAACTTGTCGGCTGAGACAGTAATTTGTTTAACGCCACCTGCGCGCACCTCGCTAGCCACTTGTGAAAAAGGCACGTTTTCAACCTTTACAGCTTTTTCGCTAAAAATAGAATAAACAGCAATAATTACTAGAAAGAAAAGTATGGTTGTACCAAAATGTGCTGAAAAACCAAAACCTTTTTTGTTTGGTTTTTTATTTAGATTTTTGCCGTTATTGGTATTTTTAGGCTGATTTTGACCTTGATTGTTGTTTGGGTTCATATTTGAACCGTTGTTTTTAGAATTCTTTGACATACAGTGAAGTATACCAATTTTTCGTGTTTTGGGAAGAAAAATATTTATAAACATTAAAGCTTAAAGTAGTGCTAAGTTTTTTTTGACTAATGCTTATAAATGTACTACACTGAGGTCTGAAAAAATCTTTAAAATGAAAAAGTACAAAATACCTCAAGAAATACTTATAGAAAGCGAGTCTTTCGAAATTCATACAGATACAGAGACAGGTTTGTCGTTCTGTACTTCTTATGAGTCTGTTGTAAAAAAAGTAAACGTATCCTTTTCGTGGGAATGGGTTCAAGACAAAAAAGACCTATCAAAAAACAATCGCCTGAGAATGGTGAAGGTTAAAGTATTAAGCACTGAACCAGATGACGTATCTAATTTAATACTTGATGAAGTAAAAAATACCCATTTACATTTTGGGTACGAAGCTAGTTTTGCCCTTCTGCAACCAGGGTCTATAACCTCGAAAACATACCCCCTTATTGAACTAAAGAAAAGTTGCTTTATTTTCGATCTTGATGGAACATTAGTCGATACGCAAACGCCTTTCCATGCAGAGGCAGAGTGCCATGTTCTTAACAAGCATCACGGTTTAATGTTTACCCCACAGGAAATATCGGCTAGGTTTTCAGGTATATCAACTAAAAAAGTTTTCGAAGAACTTGTGCCTGAATGTGACGCAGAATTTCTAGTGAATGAAAAGTGGGACCGAATGTATGAAAGATCAAAAACAAATCGGATTTGCGAAATGCCTTACATTAAAGAAATGATTCGTTTTCTAGATCGACATGAAATACCTATTGGTATTGCTACAGCATCACCGATTAAATGGATTGACATGTGTTTAAAAAACCATGAAGAAAACATCTACTTCGATAGGTTCAGAGTTGATCTAGAGAATGTGTTCTATAAAACCACCTGTTCGGTTGATGAATGCCAAAACTCAAAACCTCATCCCGAAGTCTTTTTAAAAGCAAAAGATAAAATATTTGCAAAATACAAAGACATTAAAGAAGAGGGTTGCAAAATCTATGTTGTAGGTGACGGAAGGTCAGATGTATTGGCAGGGCTATCAATGAATGCAAGTGTCTTGTTTTTATCAGAAAGTAAAGAATTCGATAAAAATCCTAGTGTAAAAAGATTTGAAACATCTGAAGCGTTGTATAAATTTATCATTGAAACAGCGGTTTGATTTCTTAAAAAATAACTACCCAAAAGCACGACCTATTTATTAGGAAGTGCTTTTTTATTTAGTTCTTTAACCATAACATTACGTAAATCTCTACCGTATTTGTCAATTATATTATAGCGTGTTATAATTTTATCATGTCCCTAATTAGTAATCGCAAAGCCCATTTCAATTATGAAATCCTCGAGAAATTCGAGGCGGGTTTGGTATTGCAGGGGCATGAGGTCAAGGCGATTCGCGCCGGGCGCGGGCAAATGCATGGCTCATACGTTACCCTGTTGGGTGGCGAGGCGTGGTTAAAAGGTTTAACCATTACACCATTGCAACAAAATAATGTGCCAAAAAATTATGAAGCAGGACGTAAAATAAAACTGTTGCTAAATAGAAAAGAATTATTGCAACTATATCGCGATGCCGATAGTGCCGGTAATACACTGGTGCCATTAGGTATTTATGAAAAAGGCGGTAATTTAAAATGCGAGGTGGCACTGGCCCGTGGTAAAAAAATGCACGATAAACGTGAAAGCCTGAAAAAGAAGGCTGACGATCGTGAAATAGCGCGTGACATAAAACGTCACATATAGCACAACCCCACCCCCTAACCCCCTCTCCTGAAAAGGGAGGGGGAAGGAGGAAAAAAAGTAAATTAAAAAAATAATAATGGGAGTGAAAGGCTTCGACAGTTAGATGTTTTTATTCTAGTTGCATGCCAAGTACGCAGGAATCTTGTTAAACTTCTTGCACAACTCAAACGCAGCTAAAACTGCTGTAAAGTCACCTTTCGGTAACTTTGCACTATCTTTCGCTTAAAGCGAAGCATCCAGTACATTTGATGTATGATAAAATGTGCGGGTGTAAAAAAATCATACTTGGTCAGGTAGCGGTGACGGTCTACCCTCGACAATTAGTCTCGTAATGTGTGTGTTTGTTATTTATAGAAGCACATTATTAAACGAATAAATAACTATGTATGTAGACGCTAAATAAAAACCTTTCTGGACGGGGGTTCGAGTCCCCCCACTTCCACAAAAATAACGAATAAAAATAGTCTGCATTTGCAGACTATTTTTATGACTATATTTTTGTAGGATGTCGCATTTATGCGACGCCACAACAATATTTATTACAAAATCTCTTCCCTTTCAATACGATATGCCAATGCGGGGATGTTTAGTTTTTTGCCAATGTCTTCGCACAGTGTGCGAATATATGTACCCGATGATACAGTTGCACGCATGTCGGCAAAAACAAATTTTTTAATACTAGATTCGTCAATTTTTCTATTCGTCGCTTTATCAAGGTCTTTAATTTTATTACCGTCTTTATAGTTGCTTAAAAACTGCCCCCAACCCTGTTTGATCCAACCCTGCCTAAAATCACCATCAATTGCATTGATGCGATCATGGCATTCGTTTAAAATTTCGTCACTAGTTTTTGTATAAACTTTAAAAACTTCTAGGTTATGAATCGTGACTTTATTTTCAGGCATTTTTTTTGGTGTTTTACCTGCACGTGCCAGCTCCCACAAAGGTACACCATTTACATTGTATGATGAATAAGCCGGGTATTTTTGAAAGTAAGTTTTAATGAACTTACTAGCGGTTTTGCGAATTTTTGATTCAGTAATGCTTGCAATGGGCGCATGAAAAAGCTTTTGGAAAAAAGTATATTTATCAGGTATACCCAAAATATCACCAGTATCGGTACTAGCACCAAACATAATCGTAAATTTATAAACCTTGTCATGTTTATTGAATTCGTCTTTTTTGTGCACGTCATCACCCGTTAAAATCAAAACCTCGCCATGCGCCAATGGGTCAAGCCGGCCCGAATATGTCACCTTTTCAGTTTCAGGCAAATTATACTCGCGACGAAAGCTAGCTAGCATTTGCCCCATGGTTTCGCCCTCTTTTTTATAGAATTTATATATCACAACATACATTATACCAAATTAAGCCTAAAAGGGTGGATCAGTAGGTGTGGAGGTTGACTTTTAAGGGCTTTTCGGTTAAAGTAGAGCTTATCTGAAGATAGTTATTTATATAGTTATTTAAAGGTGTTTTAAAGCATTGCAAATCAAAATAAACAACCAAATACGGGCCAAAGAGCTTCGAGTTATCGATAATGAAGGTAACAATTACGGGGTATTACCCCTAGACGAGGCTTTGGCATTAGCTGAAAAAATGAATTTAGACCTTTTGGAAATATCGCCTATGGCGGTACCCCCAGTAGCTAAATTGATGGAGTACGGTAAATTTATGTACGAGCAAAAGAAAAAGGCTCAAAAAGCCAAAGCTGGTATAAAAGTTTCTGAAACTAAATCTATTCAAGTCAAAGTCGGCACAGGCGACAACGACCTAGCCCTAAAAGCCCGCCAAGCATCAAAATGGCTTGCCGAGGGTCACCGTATAAAAGTTGAACTATTCTTGCGAGGCCGATCGAAATTTATGGAAGAAAAATTCCTAAAAGAACGTATCGAAAGATTTTTAACCCTAGTAACTGAAAAATTCAAAATTGCCGAAGACATTAAAAAAGTCCCTAAAGGCATGATGATGACGATTGAAAGAGAGCAAAAAGCAAAATAAGATAGAAAAAATATGAAAACAAATAAATCATTTTCAAAAAGATTAAAAGTAACTAAAAATGGTAAAGTATTAGGCCGCAAGCCTGGTTTTAACCATAACAATGCCAAGCAATCAGGTCGCACACAACTAGCTGGTAAAAAGATGGTTGCCTTCCCTATGAGCCAAGTTGAAAAACGACGCTTTTTGGTAAACGTTGGAAACTAACAATTATTAATACAGATTAGAATAACTTTAATAACATGACACGAGTAAAAAGAGGTATAATTTCATTAAAGAGACGCCGAAACGTTTTAAAACAAGTAAAAGGTTATCGTTTTGGTCGTAGCACCAAAGAACGTCAAGCACGTGAGGCTATTGCACACGCAGGTAGCCACGCATTTGCCCACCGTCGCGACAAGAAAAATGATCGCCGCCGTCTATGGCAAGTTCGCCTAAACGCCGCTCTTCGCCCACTAGGTATTACTTATTCAAAATTTATTGCCCTACTAGTTGGCAAAAAAGTAATCCTAGACCGTAAAATTCTATCTGACATTGCGCACAACAATCCTCAAACTTTCGAACGAATCCTAACTCAAGTTAAATAATAACTTAAACAAAAACCCCGTAAGGGGTTTTTGTTATCTAACTTACTTTTTAAATATACTAGCCATGAAACCGGATGCTTGTTGAGAAAATCCATGTAAGCCTTGCTTGATCTTGCCTAGGCCTTGTTTAAAGCTTTGTAGAATAGTTTGAGGAATAGTTCTTGAAATAACTTCAGGCTCAATCGCTTGATCTTCAAACTCTGGCCCTGCAATTAGTTCATCAACATAGAATTGCATTAGGTCTTGGGTTGGAGTGTCTAATAAACCAGTTGCCCCTAGACTGTGTTTCTTTTGAAATTGCATAATCCACCTTTGAGTCATACCACCCATATTGCCATCGATTAGTTTACTTGGTAGACCTTTGCTAATACCGTCTATGTATAATACTAGTTGAGCTAGGCGTACATCATCGTTGTTTTTAGCACCAAGCTTTTGAACAGCTCCACTGAAACCTAGTGGTACTGCATATTCGGGTAATATTGTACCGTTGTCTGTACCATCGTTTGCGACGTCATTTGTGTCAAATATCTGCCTCTTTGGGTCAAAGATCATTAGTCGTTCATCTTGGGGCGTAACTGCATCTTTGGGACCTAGTTTGCTTTTTAGAATTAGATTACCGTTAATGTCTACTTTTAGTTTACCGGTAATTGGGTCTGTTTGGTAATCACTTTCATCATTATAATCATATGTGTAGCCACCTGTGTTTGAGACTTTACCTCTTTGGTTACCACCAGCAAGGGTTTGATCGTAGTTACATGGGCCTCCGTCTTTGCGGTAGCCTAGTGTGCGTAATACGTATGAAGTTACATTGCCTTCTTTTACATAGGACGCATCCATATATGAATGAATCCTTCCATTACTATTTCTTTTAACGGTACTGAATACCCAATCGAGCTCTTCTTGAGAATTTTCTCCAATTTTTGTAGCACCACTAGAGGTTGTTTCCACTCTTCGTTTCTTGCTGTATTCAGCGCTGTCCCATTCATAGTATTGCTCACCCTCTTTGGCTTCACGGGTTGTACCATCTTTATTAAGTAATAACTGACCCTTTTTAGCTATCTTTATCTCCCTATTAGGAAAACCCACCTGCGTAGTTTTTTTATCTGGCCCTAACGTAGGTTTTACCCAAACACCACTACCGTCTTTGTAGTAACCTTGTTTTTCCATGGCTTCGCGTTCCTTTCTTTCCCACTCAGTTTCTTTGGGTGCATAATCGTCTTTAGTGTTACGAAGAATTAAGCCATCTTCAGTTGGGTCATTAGCATATTCATCTCCCCATCTTTTATTTGTGTATTCATTCTTTAAAAAGTTTATAACGTCATTTTCGTCTACCAAGATCTCATACTTAACCGCGCATGGACCACCCCAATCCCTGTAATAAGTTTGCACTGTCATGTATTTAGGTTCAGCTGCAAACACACTAGCTACTGGGCCTAGAACAAAGACTAGTACCAGCGCTAGCAAAGCAATGTTTTTAAAATGTTTTTTCATATAAACCAATTATACCCCGCCTATATATACTAACAACACAAAACCCCCATAAATATGGGGATTTTGGTTAATTTATTTAACTTATCTTTTGGCTACCCTGCCTTCGGCAACTAGGGCAAGCATTTTTTGGACCAATACGGCTGGGTCTTTTTCAAAAATAATCATATCTGATGATCGGCCACTATTGTTCAATATGTCACGAATCGTCTCGTCAGTGCTCCAACCGCCATCAAGTATACCTATTGGTTTGCCGTCTTCATAAGCAATTGTAAATTCATGAATTGTACCAATACGGCCACAACCAAATATCATTGCATCAGTCGAACGAGCAAACAAAATGTCCCTACCGGCAAAACCGAAACCAGTGTAAATAATCAAATCAGTAAATTCTAATGGTAGTTTATAATTATTTACATGTTCAAGCGCATTAAGCGCGGGCGATAGACCTATAACAACTCCATTCATTTCTTTGGCACCCATTGATGTCCATAACGGGAAGCCCGATGTTGCACCGGTAATTAAAATACCACCCTGTGATATTACCTGTCGGCCAAGCTCTTTGGCAATATCTAATGCATGCAAACCGCACGTACCAGTCTCGGCAGCACCTGAAATACCAATTTTAACCTTTAAATGATTATGTTTGTCGCCATTGCCAATGGGCCCGTTATAGCACAAATAAGTTGTTTCGCTTTTATTAGTCGTTTGATTTTTTTGTTGATCGTCTTGCATATTTAGCTATTGTAACATAATAATTTTTTAACATTCTAAAATAGTACTGTCACCCATCATTGGAGTTTCGGCATGTATGCCAAATGAATCTTGAATTCTTTGGGCCAAAAATGTAGCTGATTTTGGTTCACCCATGCAAACAAAAATCTTCTCTAGATTGTCAGTCATGTTGCCAACAAATTCAACCAAGTGGTCAGAGTCTTTGTGACCTGAATAACCGTCAATGCGTTCAAGTTTTGCCATTACAGGTACTGTTTCGCCATTTATACGAATCTCTTTGGCGCCTTCTAATATTATGCGCCCCAATGTGCCCAACGACTGAAAACCAGTTAGCAACAATGTATTGTTTGGATCAGGTAAATAGTTTTGTTCGTGGTGCAAAATCCTGCCACCGTTTGACATACCGCTACCTGCAATAACGATTTTAGGGTTTGTTGAGTGTAATATTGCCTTACTTTCTTCGGTTGCAAGTGTAACCTTGAGCCCTGGGAACGAGAATATGTCGTCGCCATCTTTCATAACCCTTTGAGCATTGTCATTAAAATATTCCATGTGCTTGCGAAATACACTGGTTAATTTAATAGCTAGTGGTGAATCTAGAAAAACCGGCATTTGTGGTACGCGATGGTTTTCAACCAGGTCATCTATCTCAAAAAGTAGCTCTTGGGCACGTTCAAGAGAAAAAGTTGGTATCACCAATACACCCCCACGTTTATAGTTGTCTTCGATAACTTCTTCTAGTCTTTTTTTACGAACATCACGATCTTCGTGGTTACGGTCACCGTAAACTGATTCCATAATTAAATAATCAACGTCTTTAATGATTTCAGTTTCGCGAAGCAGTGGTGAGGGCGAATTACCCAGGTCACCAGTAAATAAAATCTTTTTACTGCCATATTCAATATGCAACATTCCTGAACCTAATATGTGGCCCGAATCATAAAATGAACACTTAAAACCGTGATCAATATTTATGTCTTGATGATATTTAAAGCCTTCCCACATGTCCAGCGCCTTGGCGACATTTTCATGGGTATACATTTTTTTAACATTTTCGTTATCGTCGTGTGACAATATTGCGCAAGTGTCTTCAAGCATAGGCAAAGCCAGGTCGCGCGTTGCGTCAGTCGAAATAATGCGCCCCTTAAAGCCCTCTGAAATAATTTTAGGTATGCGACCGATGTGGTCAATGTGGGCATGAGTAATGAACAAAATATCAATTTCAGTTGGGTCGTATGGGAAATTTGACCAGTTTGTTTCGTCAGCCATAGCAGTACCCTGTTCCATACCACAATCAACAAGAATTTTTTTACCAGGGTCGTTTTCGGTTGCCTCGGTTTCTAATAAAAAATTCGCACCCGTTACGGCGCCTGCACCCGAGCAAAATGTCAGCTTTAATTTTTTATTCTTGTTTTCTGTGTTCATATTTATATTTTAGCATAAAAATCGCACTAAAGGCACCCGCCATATCAAAAAACAGGTCTGAGTATGAATCGATCATGTGCATAGACATGGCACCAGTATACAAATCAGCACCCCATTCGAACCACTCCCAACCTAAACCAATTATAAAGGCCCAAACCAAAACATTTTTGACCAAATACTTATCTAACTTAAACCCATTATTACCCTTATTATTAAAAAACTTATTATAAATATACAAAACCAGCCAAACACAAAAAAAACCACCCATAAAATGCATTGGCATATCAAACCACCATAGCAACCGATACCAATGAAAAAACAAAGCCATAGTATTGGCCACAAAAACTATCAAAATCGATTGTATTAAATTATTTTGTATATATTTTTGCATTATATTTTTATTATAGCACCAACCCCACCCCCTAGCCCCCTCCCCATTAGCTAAAGCTAACAAGGAGGGGGAAGAAAAATATAAAATAATTCTCTAAGCAGGGGCTTCGCAGCGCGACGGCGCGAGACTGAGTAATTTTGGCTCAACAAAATATACGTACCCTGCGTGAGAAGTTTTTTTATTTTTCTTAAAACAATATTAAAAGAATAAATAAATAAAAAAACAGGCGTTTCTCCTGCTTTCTTGTTACGGCTATCCAAAGTATTAACCCTAGCTAATAACTAGGTGGGTGTCCTGTTGTAGCCTATCTAATAAAAGAGTATCTACAAACGCGGTCTCCCATACGATTATTGTTCTAGATAATACCTTGCATAACCGTACGTATATCATAGCAATATTTTTACATTTTCGAAACTAGAAACCAAAAAAAATATGTGCCATAATTTTTTTAATAATTACGGCACACATTTTTTAGAATTTATATATTGATTTTTTTATTTAAGCTAACTGATCAGGACTCATTCGGTTGTATTTTAGAATTTCTTTGTCACCAAACCAGTATTTTATTTCGTGCTCGGCTTCTTCAGGAGTTTCAGATGCGTGCATTATATTCATAACAGATCTTTTTTCTTTATTAGCTAACGCTGGTGAATCGATTGAAAAATCTCCACGAATTGTACCCATATCAGCTAAATAAGGCATTGTAACACCTGCAATTTTTCGTACGACATCAACTGCGTGCACACCTTCTACAACGATACGCACCACTGGACCCATAGTTAGATAATCAAGTAACCAGTTTCTAACGTTTGGACCAATATCTTCTGGTTTATCTGTACCCAGTTCAGCTATAGGATCAATGCCGTATTTCTCATAAGTAGCCAATGTTTTATGGCCTAAACGAGTAATCCATTCTTCATTTTTTGGGTAGTGACCGTCAACTTGTTCACGCGTTGCCATGTACATATCAAGACCAACGATTTTCAAACCACGTTGCTCAAAACGCTTTAATGTTTCACCAATAGCGCCTTTCATAACACCGTCAGGCTTGATCATTACGTATGTTCGCTCTTCTCTAGGATGCATCATAAATATTTTTATATTATTTAAATTAATTAAGCCCATATATTAACCTTTTTTGGCGAAAAAAGCAAAAACCTCACCCCTTTGTAATACCGGGATGAGGTTTTGGTTATTTTTTCAAATACTCGTGCCAACGAGTTGGGTCTCGGCGAAAATGTTTTACTAATTCAATAAAACCAGGATCCCAGATTTTTGTTTTCTCTGCAACAAGACAGAGGTTTTCTAAATTAGTAAAAGCGTAAACTGGAACACCCCAAACAGTATAGCGTTTTTTTGTAGTATCAAAACCATACTCAAAAGATGTAACAACGCCCAATACATGGTGACCCTTTTTGCGTAAATATACTATAACCTCGGCAACGCTATCGCCTTTACTAATTAGATCTTCGTAAATAACAATATTACTACCCTTTTTTAAATAACCTTCAACCCTTGAACCAATAATTTGATGCTTGGGGTGAACAGGCACACTAGGTAAATTTAACTGGTCAGCAACCAATGTACCCATAGCAATAGCGCCGGTTGCAACAGGCACAATAGCGTCAATGCTTTTAAAATTTTGCTTGATCAAGTCAGTTAGATAGTTTTTTAAAAAACTTCTAAACTCAGGTAGCGATGTAATAACCCGGTTATCACAATAGACAGGAGACTTATAGCCAGAAGAAAGGGTAAATAATTGACCCTTATATTGTTTGACTATATCCTGCAACATTTTTTCGGAAAAATCGTCTTGTATATTCATATTTCAACTATTACTAAAATGATATTACCCTTTTTGGCCTAAAATAGCAAAACCCCTTTTCGGGGTTTTAGCGATACACTACACGGCGTTCTTTTTATACTTGGCGAAAGTTTCAGCTTCAACCTCATTGCGGTCGCGACCGTATTTTAGGTATGACAATTGTTTAATATCGTTAACAATATCTTTGCGACCTTCTGGGTTTTGCATTGTAGCCAAATTAAACGGCTTGCTAGCTGGTGCACCATTTATAATCAAGCTAACGTAACAGTTTCGGTTTTCAAGCTTCATAATATCGCTAGCGGTAAAGGTTGGGGCAAAACGTGGCTCTAAATATTTGGCATCATCGGTTGAAATACGGAATATACACATAGACCCAACGTTACCAAACACGGCGTCGCGAATATTGTCGGGCAATTGAGCAATATATTGGTGGGCAATGTTTAACGACAAACGATATTTACGCGCCTCTGACAAAATCGAGGCGATGGCAGGTGTTGTTACGTTTTGGAATTCATCAATGTATAGGTAAAAATCAGATAATTTTTGCCCATACGAATCGGCACGCGACAATGCGGCCATTTGAATTTTCATAACTAAAATCATACCGAGCAGGTTGGCATTTAATTCGCCCAACATACCTTTTGATAGGTTAACTAGCAAGATCTTTTTATTATCCATAATGTCGCGCATATTGATTACTGAAGTTTCTTGCGTAACAATGGGCCTTAAAAATTCGTTTGAAATAAGCGGGTCGAATTTTGATGATATGTACGGCACAAAGTTTTGTAAACCTTGTTCGCCTGTGGTTTTCTCGGCTGCATCCCAAAACTGATTCACAATTGGATTTTTACAATGACTGCGTTTCATATCGCGAAAAGTTTTGTCAGCCAATACACGCGTAATCTCAAGCAGTGTATTACCTGATTCGGGGTGATCCATCACCAGCATGGCCGAGTTTTTAAAATATTGTTCAAACATGGCACCACCACCGGCTTTCATATCAAACAATTGATTAAATATTTGCATCAAACCATCAATAACCATTGATTTTTGTTCGGGGTGGTTTATGTCGTATTCCAACATATTCAAGCCCATAGCTCGTGGTGTATATGATGGGTCAAAATAAATAACATCATCCAACCTCTCTTTGGGAATATACGACAAAATGTCTTGCACATCGCTGCCGTGCGGGTCGATAAAGCAACACCCATCGCCATTGGCAATGTCTTGGGCAATTAAGTTTTTTAAAATAGAAGTTTTACCAGTACCGGTTTGACCTATGACATACAGGTGGCGCATGCGGTCTTCCCTTTTATAATAAATCGGGTGTTCTTTGCCTTGATATATATTTTTACCTAGCACAATACCCTCAGGAGTCATTTCCAAAGGTGCAGGGCCAGTACCTGATTGGGCAGTTTTTAATGAATGCATGCCTGAAATACCAAATGGAAAGTGAACGATGGTCGACAGTTCTTTGAAAGAAAGTGGAACACACTGTTCATCGCGAAACATACGATATGAAAAACTATGAGCTTGTTCAAAAATTTTATTATCAGGTACACGCACAAATTTTATAGCATTACCAAAAGGTTGCCTAAATTGTTCGAACGAACTTTCAATATCATGAATAATTTGTTCGGTTCGATCTCGGTTTTCAGCTGATGCAAAAATACGAATATTAACCCGCGTGATTGGGCTACCTAATTTTTTATTAACTAATTCAATTTTATTTTGGTCAACGTTTTTTAATTTCTCTTCTTTTTCTTTAGCCTTTTTCTCAGGATCCTCTTCTTTTTCATCCTCTTTGGTCTTCACAAAAAATGCAGCCAATTCATTACCAAAAGCTTTGTCAAACTCACTAAACAAAGCATTTTTAGGCTTTCTTTCAATTTTATCACCCTCCTTCAAATGCTTTAAAGCCTCTTCAAATTCACGCCGGTAGTCATAACTGTTAGGTTCAATAATATATTGAATACTTGCACCCTCGCCTTCATTTTGTAATTTTGAAAAGACTTGCAAAATTTGCGACATTGGGTCAGTACTTAAACCATCATCCCCTGCAATCATTTTTATTGGCAAGGCATCATGTTCGATCAGTTCAGCATATGAAGATATAACCGCGCCCTCGGGGTTAAAGATATTATAATCATCAGGCATTTCGACAATTTTTGCATTTGAATGAATTGCCAACACATGCTTTTCAAGCATTTCGACTCGTTCATCGGGCACCGACACATACATACAAACATGTTTACCAGTATTGTTTTGAGCTATTTCAATAGTAAAATGATCAATATTTGAATTTTTACCCCCACCTAAATAATTAAGTCCCGAGAAAAATTGCTCCATCGAACCAACCAATTCGCGAAATGTGCGATTGTCAGATGGGTCTTTTTCAGGTAATGATATTTCGTACAAACGAAGCTTTAAAGACTTCTCCATTTCGCTACCGTTTTTTAAACCTGGTATTTCATGTGTGGCAATTAAATACTGCACCAAGAAACGATGAAAGTCGTCGTCTAAGTGCGGGTTATTTAATTTAGCAATAACATTTAAGGCGTTCTTTATACCATTTTCAACTAATATACCTGCAAATTCTTCGATATTTGTATCATGACTTTCGGGGTGCAAGCGTAAAACAATACCTTGCTCGGCGTTTTCATTGGCAACAAAACCTTCGTGCAAAACTGTTGACGTTTCGGTATTTTTGTAGGCCTCTATAGTTTGATTAGCGACCTGTTCAGGACTAAGGTTTGTGCCCTCATTTCTTAGCATCTCTTCGCGTTTAGCAATGTGATTACGCAAGAAGTCAAGTTCTTGTTCAGGGTTTTCAAATTTTGGTAATTCTTTTATATCAAAATATTCCACTTATTTATTGTAGCATGTTATAATCAATTTATGGATACCACTGATCCTGAATTATTGGTTAAATTAGCCGAAAAAATAGCCGAAGGCCTTGCTACCCCAGAGGAGCTTGAATTTTTCTTACGTGAATTTAAAAAGTTAACCAAAGAAGTTAGCGAAGACATTGCAGTTGACACATTAAAAGCAAGTTTAACCAACAGCTATTAAAATATGGAAAATTTAAACGACCCAAACAAATTAGTAAACGAGGTAATAGATAGTAATGAAAACCAACCAAATATGGCTGGGCTAAGTGAAGTATTAAACGAAGCTGGCAAGGTTTTAGAATTGGCCGAAAATTCAGCCGACCTATCGCCTGAAACATTAAAAAAGGTAGCGGCAATGAAAAAAATTCAAAGCCTGTTCCCCGACTTCGACAAAAACGCGGTTTTAAATTAAAACTAATAATTCAGTAAAATAAAAACCCTCTAACTTAGAGGGTTTTTATTTTGTTAATATCTCAGGCTCACCATCAGTGATTAATATTGTATGTTCAAAGTGGGCTGAGATTTGGCCGTCGTTGGTTTCGATGGTCCAGTCGTCTTTGTTCATTTTAATTTTTTGACTGCCTAGGTTTATCATAGGCTCAATGGCTATAACCATGCCCGGTTTTAATTTTTCACCAGTACCCTGTTTGCCATAATTGGGTATGTATGGGTCTTCGTGTATATGCACACCCACACCGTGACCTGACAGTTCTCGCACAATACCATAGCCATGCGGGCGTACGGCTTGCTCTATGGCATATGATATGTCGCCCACGGTATTACCCGCGCGTGCCATTTGTATACCCTCATACAGGGCATTTTCGGCCGTATGCATTAGGTTATGGGCTTCGTGGCTGACACTACCAACCGCCACTGTTATGGCGTGGTCGGTAAATAGACCGTTATGTTTAATACCCAAATCAAGCGATACAATGTCGCCTTCTTTTAATTTATAGTTACCTGGCAAACCATGCACAATATGATTATTGACCGATGTACATAATGCCGCTGGGTATGGTCGCGAAGCGCCTTCGGGTTTGTAATTTAAAAAGGCTGGCACGTCGCCCAATTTGGCAATTTCATCGCGTGCGATTTTATCAAGCTGTAATGTAGTTACACCTGGTGCAACGTGACTGGCCACGGTACGCAAAACCTGCGCTAGTCTTTTACCCCCTTCGCGTAAAATTTGTATTTGATTTTCGTCTTTGATAATTATCATTCTGTTATAAAATTTATTTTTGTATTTTAAGCTTTTTGCAAACTATTTAAAATATCGGCATTTACCTGTTCAACACTTTGTTCTCCATTTATTTCAATATAGTTAACGTCTTCGTTTTGTTTAAAATATTCTAATGATTCCATTGTATTTTGAGCAAACCATTCTAAACGTTTTTCAATTTCATTAACATCATCATCGCTTCGGCCACGCGCCAACAACCTGTCGGTTGACCATTCATTACTAGTGTTTATAAAAATTACATAAATATTTTGTATACCAATGTATTTTAATGCACTAATTAGCATTTTAGCTTCATCAAGCCTACGAGCCACGCCATCTAATACAATGCTTTCGTTACCTGTAAAATTTGAGATTAAAAATTGCCCCCAAAATGTTGTGGCTAAAAATTCGGGCGTTAAGCCACCCTCTTCCATGTCTTTTTTGGTAATACCAGCAATGTACGAATCAGTACCGGCAAAGCTACGTATTAGAGCCCCGGTTTCAATATACAAAACCTTTTTAGAGTCACTTTCAAGCTTGGTCATTAGTAAATGTGCCTGTGTACCCTTGCCCGAGCCTGATTTACCAAAGAATATATAAGCGTTGTTCATATCACTACTATACATAATAAAAAGCCCCTAAACAAGGGGCTTTTTATGTGGCCAATTACTCGTATTTCATAACAACCACAGGGTCACCAGGTGAAGCCATAAATGGTACACCTAGTTTATCGACAACAAGGTCAGTATACGGAGTAGGAGAAGCGATTGGGTTTGTACCGACCTCTTCCCAAGTATTGGTAGAGCTATCATACTTTACAACAATTACTCCATCTTCGTTTTGACCTGAATAAGCAGCAACATACGCGAATGAAACATATGGTACGTCATTGTAAATAGACAAAGATGTACCATAAGCTTGTTCTTTACTAAAGCCAGCACTACCAACCGTAGACCAAGCAAAACCGTTCCATTTCATGACGGTTGTTTTACCGCCCTGGTTACCATCTTGAAAGGCTATGTATAGATTATTATTTGAATCAAACTTTATTTCAGGGTAATCAACTGAGCCAGCTGTAAAACCAGCACCTCCAACAGTTACCCATTTGCGTCCAGTGAATTTCATGACAGTAGCTTTACCACTGGCTTGTTCACGATATGAAACATAAGGTACATTAAATTTATCAAATTCAATATTTGGGTCCCAAGCTGTATCAGTTGAAAAACCAGCAGAACCGACTAACACCCATTTACCACCAGAATACTTCATAGCAGTTAATCGATTATTTAATCTATCTGCATTGTCGACAAAAACTACATAGGGAACATCATTTTTATCAAGAGCAAGTCTTGTATATTCAGCTCCTGCTGCTGAAAAACCCGGATTACCAATGTTTACCCAACCTGCAGCTCCACCTAAATACCTCATAACTGAAGCTTTACCTACACCACCAATATCGGTGCGAGATCTGTCGCTATATGCTACATACAATTTTCCATAACTATCATTTGCAAGCGATATCCAATCAGCTCGGTCGGGCGTAAAACCAGCACGACCAACTCGTGACCAACTGTTTACCCCGTCGTATTGTATAACTGTTGCTTTATCGTTTTCATCGTTATCGCCAAAGGCTACATATTTTGTATTATTGTAGTCGCTTATGATTGAAACAACTTCGCTATTACCACTAGTTGAACCATTGTTGCCGGCAACTTTCCACGACTTACCATTTTGGTTTTGATCAAACTTCATAACAGTTGATTTTATGGTAACATCGTCTTCAAATGCAACATACAATGTACCCTTAGAATCAATCGATAAATTAATATCTCTGATTGTATTACTAAATCCGGCACTACCAATATTAACCCAGCTTGACCCATCAAATTTCATAACAGTTGCCTTGTTTTTATTAAAACTATCAACATAGGCAATATAAGGCGTACTAGTTTTATCTACAACAAAACCAATATCATCATATGCGCAACACCCCATAGGTGAGGCAAAGCCAGCATTACCAACATCTACCCAACCTGTTCCGTTAAACATTTTAACAGTTATTTTATTACTGTTTCTAACGTCTCGATAAGCAACATATGGCAGGTTGGTTAAAGGATCAATTTTTAAAATATTAGCTTCGGCTTGACCGGTTGAAAAACCAGGTGTGCCAACATCTACCCATTTTGAACCATCAAACTTTTTAACAGTAAAAGCCCAATTTGTTGCAGCATCTGCAAAACCAGCATAAATAGTATCTTTTGAATCTATCGCAATTGAAGTGTTTGAAACCCAGTTGGTTGAAAAACCAGGTGTGCCAACATCTACCCATTTTGAACCATCAAACTTTTTAACGGTTGGTCTATTTTTATTAAGATCGTCTTTAAAGATTACGTACGGATTATTTTTTGAGTCAAAGCTCAAAGAAGTATCCCAAGATGCGCTAGATGAAACACCGACGGTTCCCAAGTTTTGCCAAGAAGTACCATTAAAATTCATTACTATAATCTTGTCAGTTGATTGTTCACGAAAAACAACATATGGCACATTACTTGAATTAAATTTTATAAAAGTATTATTGATTTTATCAGGCGAAAAACCAGCATTGCCAAACGTTACCCATTTTGAGCCATTAAACACCATTGCGGTTGCTTTGTTTCCATTTGAACTGTCTCTGAATAGAACATATGGTGTATCATTTTGGTCTATATCCATTGATATGTATTCAGCCCATGCAGGTGAAAAATCAGCGTTACCTACAACCTGCCACGAATTTGAGGCTGTTACAATTTTTACACCAAAAAAGATTGTTAAAACAACTATCCATAAATTGGCTAAGAATTTTATTTTATTATGATTGGCTATTTCTTGAATCATATTTTTCATTTTATATTACACCAGATGGTGAATTAAATTAATAATAAAAAGAAGCAAAGGCCTACTTTGATTTTTTTATTATATTGTATCCCGAAAGTACTTCGGGATAATTAAAGAGAGAAAAATAAAAACAGGCTTTCGCCTCCTTATTTTTATTATACCCTATTTTTAATACGCTAACAATAAGTTTGTGGAAAACTAAAGCGGGGCCAAGACATAGTCTTGGCCCCGCTTATTATAGTTTTTTAGTACTCGCGCATTGCAAGCTGTGCGTCTACTCGTTTCATGATGTCTAGCACCACTGAAACAACGATTAGTAGACCTGTACCACCTAAGGCAAGCGATTGTGTACCCGTAATCATTTGCATGATTAGTGGGAAAACCGCAATAATACCTAGAAACAACGCACCAACTAGTGTAATTCTAGTTACAACATTTGAAATATAAATTTCAGTTGATTGGCCTGGTCGAATACCAGGGATGAAGGCGCCGCTTTTTTGCAAATTATTAGACATTTGATGTGGATCAAACGTAATAGCAGTGTAAAAATAAGTGAAGCCAACAACCAAGATAAAGTAAACGATTGCATAAACCCAAGTTGTTTGAATAAACCAATTAAGCCCATTAACAATTGCTGTAACCCAAGATAGTGAAACGTTTTGTAAAACGCTAACCAGTAGCTGAGGGAACATCATAATTGATAGTGCAAAAATGATTGGAATAACACCTGCTTGGTTTAAGCGAAGCGGTATATAAGTTGAACCACCACCTGAAATTGATTGACCACGAACTTGTCGTGCATATGATACTTCGATTGGGCGCTCGGCTTCGGTAATAAATACCACACCTGCGACCAAAATAATACCAATAACGACATATGCAATCATTGTAAACAACTGACTTGATTCATAAGTAAATAGCATTTGACTTATTGAACTTGGAATACCAGATACGATACCCGCAAAGATAAGGAATGAAATACCATTACCAATACCTTTCTCAGTTAATAGTTCACCCAACCACATTAATAGTAGAGAACCCGCTGTCATAACCGATAGGTTTAGAACATAACTAAATACGCCATCCATAACAATAATACCCCTGGTTTGCAAAATTGAAATTAATGCAAAACCTTGAATGATTGATAGAGGAACCGCCAATAGTCGTGAGTATTGGGCAAACTTGACTCGGCCTCGTTCACCCTCTTCTTGGTAGAGTGATTTTAAGCGAGGAGACATCATAGTTAGTAATTGCATAATGATTGAACCAGTAATGTACGGTCCAACACCTAGCATGATTATTGAGAGTGTCGATAACCCACCACCTGAGAAGATGTTTAGAATACCTAGGAACTGATTGCCAGCTATAAAGCTTGCAAGTCGTGCCTGATCAACCCCAGGAACTGGGATCGTTGCCAAGAACCGAAAGACAACCATAATACCCAACATAAACAATGCTCGTTTACGTAGATTAGGGTCGCGAAAGAAAGTTTTAGCGCCTTGAATAAATTTGTTCATATAATTAATTATATACTACTTGATCAGTTTATTGGACCAATTATTTAAATTGACCACCTGCTTTTTCAATAATATCTTTTGCGCCTTTTGAAACCTTAATACCTTTGGCAATTATAAGTTTTTTAGAAACAGGAGTGTTACCAACAATTTTAACTTGAGGTAATACACCACCGTCCCGTTTAATGATATTGTTTTTTAACAATACATCGCGGTTAATGATTTCAGTGTTTAATGTTTGCAGTGCAACCAATGTAACTGATTGGTACTGAGACTCAACTGATTTCAGAGCACTTTTACCACGACCACGAAGCTTTGGAAGTTTTTTAATTATATCGCGCATTTGTGGACGACGTTTGTTACCTGCACGAGCTGTTTGACCCTTACCTCCGCGACCTGAAGTTTTACCTCGAGATCCACCTCGTCCAACTTGGCGAGCTTTTTTGTTTGGGTTTTCTTTTTTTATATTATGTAATTGCATATACTATTATTCCTTTACTGTTTCTTCTTTGGCTTCGACCTCTCGAACGATTCTTTTTTCAGCAAGTTGAGACAAGGCAACGATTGCACATCGGCCATTGTTCAATTTGTTTTTTGAACCTGAATAGATTTTTGAAGTAACGTTTTTAATACCTGCAAGTGACAATATGTCACGCACAGATGAACCAGCAACCAATCCACGGCCACGGTTTGGCATGATCATGATACGACTAGTTGTGTATTTTGCAGTAACTTCATGAGGCAATGAACCTTCTTTGGTTAACTTAACCTTGATCATTGCTTTTTTAGCTGACTTTAAAGCTTTGTTTATAGCAATAGCTGTGTCAGCACCTTTACCAGTACCTAGACCCACTGAACCTTTACCGTCACCGATTGCTAGTGCTACGGCGAAACTCATACGACGACCACCGGCAACCACACGAGTCACGCGACGAATATCGATAACTTTTTGGTCAAATTCAGGTTTTGGTCTGTCAGCAAAAGTTCGAGGCGAGCGACCATCGCGACCACCTCGGCCATCTGGTCTGCCACCTGCACCTGCTGGTTTACCACCGAAACGTGGAGCACC
>JACCDK010308169.1_pt1 | contig 40710 bp, 39 predicted proteins | sample 7445871 | NCBI WGS metagenome assembly JACCDK01 (sample SAMN15323436, study PRJNA562643) | freshwater metagenome | isolation source: river surface water | place: USA:Blue River Watershed | collected 2017-08-15 | reverse complement strand
CTCGTAATGGAGCTCCGATTATTCTTGTTCAAGATGAAGGACATCAAATATCTACTGCGCTCTCAACATGGAACCCTTCTATAGCAATACATCAGGATTTAGAGGAGCGAAAGACTCTCTCACTTCCGCCATACGTGCGTTCCACACATTTGACCCTAGAGACTTCAGAGGTTTCGCGATTCAAAAGCGCCCTACTTACGGCGATCGAAGAAGGTCGCCTACCTCAATCGACCCGAATACTTGGCCCTGTGCAAGCTGGTGATAAATCAGCGCTGATTCTCACTGTTGATGTTGCTGAAGGTGAAATTCTTCTCACCACCCTTCATGAGTTTATGAGAAGGCGAAGCGCTGCCAAGAAGGTCTTGCCTTCGCTGAGAATTGACCCCTATTCACTCTCTCGTTAGATAGCCTGAGCCAATGCCGATCAAGCCGATTCGTCACTTCGGAGACCCAGTGTTGGTCACGCCTGCTACTGAAGTGACCGACTTCGATAAAGAACTTCGCCTCCTAGTGAAGGACTTAACAGAGACCATGCTCGATGCTCCGGGTGCTGGTCTGGCCGCCCCGCAAATCGGCGTGCCGTTGAGAGTATTTGTCTGGGATGTCGATGGCACGCTCGGTCATCTCATAAACCCATCCCTCGATCTCAGCGCTGAAATGCAAGATGGCGACGAAGGATGTCTGAGTTTTCCGGATATGGTCTATCCAACACCCCGTGCGCTTCGAGCTGTGGCAAAAGGTTTTAACATGCATGGAGAACCGATAATGGTCGAAGGTTCCGAGCTCCTAGCCCGTGCCCTGCAACACGAAACTGACCATTTGGATGGCATTCTCTTTATCGATCGACTCTCTACCGAAGATCGCAAATTAGCGATGAAGGAGATTCGTGAGTCCGAGTGGTTTGGAATGGCAACTGAATTAGGGCTCAACCCGCAGATTAAAGTTTCGCCACACGATCCTTTCGGCAGAGGAGCTTGATGCGTATCGCGGTCGCCGCCTCTCCGGAGGTTGCAATCCCGACTCTGGAAGCGTTGCGAAATTCCGAACATCAACTTATTCGCGTTATTTCGCAGCCAGATAAACCAGCTGGTCGCGGAAAGGTACTTACGCCGACACCTGTTTCGCAATGGGCGATTGACTCAGGGGTTGAATTACTCCGCCCTTCAAATAGGGAGGAGATCGCAGCATCTGTCGATGGCTGTGATTGCGTTGTCACCATCGGATATGGCGTCTTATTGCCCGTAGATATCCTTGCGCTTCCACGTTTTGGTTTCCTCAATCTTCATTTCTCGCTTCTGCCTCGTTGGCGCGGCGCGGCACCTGTACAGCGCGCTATTGAAGCCCAAGATAGCGTGAGCGGTGTGACTGTCTTTCAATTAGATGAGGGCATGGATACTGGTCCTATTTACACAGTTCATCGTTTCGCTCTCGATAATGACATCACCAGCGATGAACTCTTACTCGAACTCGGTGAAGTCGGAGTAGGCGCAGTACTCGAGGCGCTTGAGTTAATTAGCAGCGGTAAACGCCCGGTTCCACAGCAGAACGAAGGTGCAACTCGTGCCTTGAAGCTCTCTAAGGAGGAAGGTCGAATCGATTGGCACCAGAGTGCAGATGTAATTTCTGCAAAGATTCGTGCCTTCACCTCGAACCCAGGGGCATGGACTAGTTTTCGAGGAAGTCCACTCAAACTCGCCTCACCAGTTATTACCGAACTCAAGTTGAAGCCTGGCGAAGTTTCCCTTGAAGATAAGAAGGTCTTGATCGGAACTTCAACTACCGCCTTAGAGATTGGTTCAGTTACTGCACCCGGAAAGACGCAAATGTCAGCAACTTCTTGGGCAAATGGCGCACGCTTATTAAAGGGTGAGGTCTGTGAGTAACTTTCCACCAAAGAAGTTCACTAAGCCTCGTCCAGATGCGCCTCGCTTATTGGCCTATGACATCATCTCTGAAGTCAATCGCAGAGATGGTTATAGCAATCTGTTGCTCCCTCAAGCTCTGGCATCTTCATCGATGGATGAACGCGATCGTGGCTTCACCACCGAACTCGTTTACGGAACCTTGCGAATGCAAGGCCTCTATGACTTTATCTTTTCACAGATAAGCGATCGTCGATGGAGCGAGGTAGATGCGGATATCGTTGACTTAGCTCGAATGGGCGCCCATCAAATTTTCTCAATGCGTACACCGATGCACGCTGCCGTTTCAGCGACAGTTGATGTTGCTCGAAAGCAATTGGGGGAGTCAAAAGGAAGTTTCGTTAATGCGCTCATGCGTAAGGCTGGTGCGCAAGAACTCTCACAGTGGCTTGAACCATTAGCTCAGATAAAAGATCCGGTGGCCCGTTTGGCTATTCAGTATTCACACCCTGAATGGATAGTCTCCGCCTATTTAGACCTGCTGAAAAACCTTGATCTCGTTGAGGCGGAATTACTCTCCAACAACACACCTGCGCAGCCGACGCTAGTTGCTTGGCCCGGGGATTCAACTCAAGCTGAGCTTGTTGAACTTGGCGCAGTCGCGACTCCTTATAGCCAATATGGTGCGAGGTTTAGTGGCGCTCCAGGGTCACTTGAAATCATTCGTCATCGAAGGGCGGGAGTCCAGGATGAAGGCTCGCAACTTGTCGCCTCGATTTTTGCATCGGTAACAAAAGATGCCTCTTCGACACTCGATCTCTGTGCAGGCCCAGGTGGCAAAGCAGCGCTCCTCTCTCACCTCATTGAATCCCGGGGAGGTGATTTCGTTGCAAATGAAATCTCTGAACCCCGTGCCAAACTAGTGAAGAATGTCATCGGTAAATTTGGCGTCATAGTTGGAGACGGTCGGAGAATTTCTGAACATGGTCGAACCTTTGATGCAATCCTTGCGGATGTGCCTTGCACAGGTATTGGTGCACTACGTCGACGACCTGAGGTTCGTTGGCGTCGAACCCTGAAGGACCTATCGCCTCTATTGACGCTCCAGATGGAGCTCACCGACGCGGCGATTTTGGCTCTCAACCCAGCTGGTATTTTCGGGTATGCCACGTGCTCGCCGCACTTTGCTGAAACAAGCGGACAAGTAAAACAGATTTTGAAGAACCATCCCGAACTTGAACTTGTTGACCTGACCCCATATCTACCGACAAATTTAACCCACGCGATTCGAGATGGCGCGCTTTCTCTGTGGGGGTATCGCCATCAGACTGATTCCATGTTCCTTGCAATCTTTAGGAAGAGAGAAATGGCATGAACCTCTCACACGATATCCGCATAACTCCTAGCATTCTCAATGCGAATCGATCTGATCTAGCCAATGAAATAGCGAAAATCGCGAAGGTTTCGGATTTCATCCATCTCGATGTCATGGACAATATTTTCGTTCCTAATTTTACTTTTGATTTCGATGCAGCCAGAGAAATCATTCAATCCTCACCAACGCCCATCGACTCCCATCTCATGGTCGCCAATGTTGATGAGATAGCTGTCGCGTATGCAGAGGCAGGGAGCGCAAGCGTGACTATCCATGTCGAAGCAGTCAGCGATGTGAAATCAACAGTAAAAGGTATTAGGGCGGCAGGTGCTCGCGCTTCGCTAGCATTCAAACCTGGAACAGATATCGATGACTATGCGCAGTTCTTAGATCAGGTGGATATGTTTCTCATCATGACTGTTGAACCAGGTTTTGGCGGTCAGGCCTTTATGCAAGAAATGCTTCCCAAAATCAGAAAAGCACGAACTCTCATCGGTGAACGTCCTATCTGGTTGCAAGTTGATGGCGGAATATCGCTCGAAACTATCGAAATGGCAGCGGCTGCGGGAGCAGATACTTTTGTTGCGGGAAGTGCGGTATTCAACTCTGAGAATCCAGAAATGATGGTTCAAACGCTCCGCGAAAAGGCTAGACTTACCCCATGAAATCTTTCGATTCGCTCTGGATAGAACTATCTGAAAAGTTAGAGACGAGAGCCGAAGGTTCGGGAACAGTCGCCGCGGTTGATGCTGGGGTTCATACAATCGGTAAGAAAATTCTGGAAGAAGCGGGCGAGGTATGGCTCGCCGCAGAGCATGAGGGCGATGATGCTCTCGCGGAGGAGATCAGCCAGTTGATCTACCATTTACAAACCTTGATGCTCGCCCGTGGTTTAACGCCAAACGACATATACAAGTATCTATAGGTTCCATTAGGTTTGATTAGAAGCTGAGAAGGAAAATTATGTTACGCATTGCTGTTCCCAATAAAGGTTCTTTAGCAGAGTCATCTATCGCCATCTTGAAAGAGGCCGGTTACCGACAGCGCAGCGACTCTCGAGACCTAGTCCTCACCGATGCCGCGAATGGCGTTGAGTTCTATTACTTACGGCCTCGCGATATCGCGATCTATGTTGGTTCAGGCGAGTTAGAAGCCGGCATCACCGGTCGCGATCTCTTAATTGATTCTGGCGCTAGCGCCGAGGAAGTTCTGCCACTGGATTTTGGTGGATCCACCTTTAGATTTGCAGGACCCGCAGGCTCTCAGTTCAGCCTCGCTGCAATCAATGGAAAGCGTGTTGCGACCGCATATCCAGGCTTGGTCTCGGCATATTTTGCAGAACGATCCATTTCTGCAGATGTCGTGCGACTTGATGGCGCAGTAGAGAGCTCGGTGCGCTTGGGTGTTGCTGACTTCATCGCAGATGTAGTCAGCACTGGAAATACTTTGCGCCAAGCAGGGCTTGAAGTCTTCGGTGATCCCATCCTTACCTCTGAGGCAATCCTCATTAAGCGCCCTGGTGTCGAGGTTCCTGCGGGGCTCGATATCCTCATTCGCCGACTTCAAGGGGTCGTTACAGCACGACAGTACGTTTTGCTTGACTACGACATTCCCAAGGCTTCGGTGGATCAGGCCTGCGCAATAACTCCCGGCCTAGAATCTCCAACAATTTCACCCCTACAAAAAGTTGATTGGGTGGCTGTGCGCGCGATGGTATTGAGAACAGAGACCAACCGTTTGATGGACGAACTTTGGGCGCTAGGTGCTCGCGGAATTCTCGTCACAGATATCCACGCCTGCCGCCTCTAAATTATTTTCTCGTCGCTCCCGCTTCCTCAATCTCTTCGCGCGTAATGCCTAAGAGATAGAGCACAGAATCTAAATACGGCGCGGTGAGCGCACTATCTGCCGCCGCTTTTACTGCAGGCTTGGCATTAAAGGCGATTCCTAACCCAGCAGCGGCAATCATGTCGAGGTCATTTGCACCGTCGCCGATGGCAATCGTTTGTTCAATCGTTACACCTTCTATAGCAGCGAAATCGCGGAGAGCGGTAGCTTTCCCAGCTCGATCAATGACGGCGCCCACCACATTTCCAGTAAGTTTTCCATCCACTATCTCTAGAGTATTAGCACGGTAGTGCGTAATTTCAAGCTCTTTGAGTAGAGGTTCAATCACCGCTGTAAAGCCGCCGGAGACAACGGCCACGCTATGTCCGAGTTTCTTTAAAGTTGAAACCAAGGTGCGAGCACCTGGAGTAAGGAGAACCTCGTTGCGAACATCCTCAATTACGGATTCGGGTAAACCTGCAAGGAGAGCGACTCGAGCGCGTAAACTCGCTTCGAAATCTAGTTCGCCTCTCATTGCAGATTCAGTTATGGATCGAATCTCGTCCTCTTTACCGGCCTTAGCGCCCAAGAGCTCAATAACTTCTTGTTGAATAAGGGTTGAGTCAACATCCATAACGACTAACTTTTTTGCCCAGCGCATCAATCCACCAGGCGAGACAGCGATATCAACTGATTGAGCATTTGCAACGGTAGCGAGTGAAGGACGTATGCAATGTTGGTCTACGCCAGAGACAACAAATTCGATGGCAGTCACTGGATAACTCGCGGTGCGATGGATTCGCTCAATATTCCCGCCATGTTCCGCAATCTCTGCCGCAATAGAGCTGATGGCTGCTGGCTTTAATGGATTGCCCAGGGCGACCACGTGCATAAGCCCCGTCTTCGCAGCAATCGTTGAACCCGCCTGACTTTGAAAAGAGGTGGCAATATCTACGCCAAGTTTTTCAGCACATACATTGAGATCCTCATCAATGGACTCTCGATGATCCGGATTGAGGGCTATCAGTACAGTGAGAATCACACGATCGCGAGCTACAACCTGCTCGATATCGAGCACGGTGATAGCAAAGGGGGAGAGCGTCTCAAAGAGCGCCTGTGTCAGGCCTGGCGTATCGACACCTGAGAGGAGAATTAACCCCGTAAATTGTCTCTTCTCTTCCGTCATAGGGCTAGGTTAGTACGAATCACTCTCGGACGAGTGAATTTCTGCCGCTGATTTCACTATGGAAGATATATCGTGCCCTCATGGCCGGAGAGTATGTCTTAGAGCTTCGCGATGTCACCGTTCGACGCGGTGACCGAAACATTCTTGGTCCAATAACCTTTGCTATTCGTCCGCAAGAACGATGGGTAATTCTCGGCCCTAATGGCGCAGGAAAATCAACGCTCTTACAAATTCTGGCCACGCGAATATTTCCGACTTCTGGCTCTGCACATTTGCTGCAGAAAGAGATGGGCAGATGCGATCTCTCTCAACTTCGCACCCAGATTGGAATTTGCGGCGCACTTATCTCAGAGGATATTCCTACCGATGAAGTTGTTCGTGATGTTGTTCTCACCGCTGCTTATGCAATCCTCGGTCGATGGAATGAAGCATATGATCTCTGGGATGAATCAAGAGCGGTCGCTTTATTGACGACCTTCGGAGTAAGAGAGCTTGCAGATCGCCGATATGGAACTTTGAGCGAGGGAGAGCGGAAACGCGTTCAGATTGCGCGTGCACTGATGGCTGATCCTGAATTACTTCTCTTGGATGAGCCAGCAGCGGGTCTTGACTTAGCTGGAAGGGAAGATTTGCTCAAACGCTTCTCAATCTTTGCAAATGACCCGCTCTCACCGGCCTCAATCTTGGTTACTCATCACATTGAAGAGATTCCAACCGGTACGACTCATGCACTCATTCTTAAAGATGGTAAAGCAGCTCTCTCCGGACCGGTAGACCAGGTGATTACTAGCGAACATATCTCCGCTATCTTCGACTTTCCAATTACGGTAGTGCGTGAAGGTCAGCGGTTCTTCGCGCGCTCTCAATAAATGCAACTCCCAGTTGAGAGAGTAGATCCATCCTGGAGTCCGCTCTTCGAAGAGCAGCAAGCTACACTGATAGAGATATTACATTCGCTAGATTCTGTGATGTACACACCGCCGCGTGAAAGAATTTTTAGAGCTTTCGAATCTCCATTAGAAGATGTCCGAGTCGTGATATTCGGTCAAGATCCCTATCCGGGACCAGGAGTTGCCGATGGGCTAGCTTTCTCTTCTCTGCCCGACCGGCAAATCCCTGCTTCGCTTCGGAATATCTTCAAGGAGCTACAGAACGATATTGGAATCGCCTCTCCTGTGAAACCTGACCTGACTTCTTGGAGTAAATCCGGGGTTATGTTGCTCAATCGGACCTTGACCACGACTGAAGGGGAGCGAAACGCGCATCTCAAGAACGGCTGGCGATCATTCACCGATGCCGCAGCTAAATTACTGGCGGCACAGAATGTCGTGGCTATTCTCTGGGGAAATAACGCTCGTGAATTGGCACCCTTATTCAAGAATCGAATTGAATCAGCTCATCCAAGTCCGTTGTCAGCACATCGTGGCTTCTTTGGATCGCGCCCATTCACAACTGCAAATCGTCTCTTACAAGAAAGCGGGAGAGAACCCATCAATTGGAGTATCTAAATAAATCAGCCCCGGCAATCGCTCGCCGGGGCTGATTTATTATCTAAGGTGGATATTAGCCAACCCAGGTATCGATAGGTGACTGTAGGAAGTAGATCACAAAGAGACCTGCTACCAAGAGAAGTAGTGGGTGAATTTCCTTGCGACGGCCTTGGATAGCGCGGATAACCACGTGAGTGATAAATCCTGCACCAATACCTACTGTGATGTTGTATGTAAACGGCATCAAGATGATTGTAAGGAATGCTGGAATAGCAATTCCATAATCAGACCAATCAATGCCGCTGATCTGAGTCATCATCAAGAAACCAACCACGATGAGAGCTGGTGTTGCAGCCTCATAAGGAATCATCGCAACAAGGGGAGCGAAGAGTGTTGTGAGGAGGAAACAAATACCGGTTACAACAGATGCAAGACCTGTTCGTGCGCCTTCACCAACACCTGAAGCAGATTCGATGTAGCTAGTATTGGATGAGATGCTTGCTGCTCCGCCTGCAACAGCCGCAAGTGAGTCAACGAGGAGAATCTGATCGTTGTAAGGGATGTTGCCATCCTTATCCACGAGTCCTGCTTCGTGACCAATCGCAGTCACTGTTCCGACAGTGTCGAAGAAGTCAGAGAGCAAAAGTGTGAAGACGAGAAGTGATGCTGCGACGATGCTGATCTCGGTAAATCCACCGAAGATACTGAACTGACCGAGCAAGCTGAAATCCGGAGTAGCGATTACTTCCTTTGGAAGCGCCGGAACGCTGAGTCCCCAACCCTTTGGATTAACGAAGTTAGATCCATCTGGATTTCCGCCTGGAATGAAGTTCGGACCGATTTTGAAAGCCTTCTCAGCGATTACAGCCGCAACGGTTGCAACAGCAATACCAATCAAGAGAGCGCCCTTAGTCTTCTTCACCATTAATGTGATCATCAAGAAGAGACCAATCGCGAAAACAATAATTGGCCAACCGACGAGCTGTCCGTCATAACCAAGCGTTACTGGTACTGGACCAGTTCCTGGAGTCTTTCTAACGAAGCCGGCGTCAACGAGACCGATGAGGGCAATGAAGAGTCCAATACCAACAGAGATAGCGATCTTGAGCTGACTTGGAACTGCCTTAAATACGGCGGTACGGAAACCCGTAAGCACGAGGATTGTGATGATAATTCCTTCGAGGACGACCAATCCCATCGCATCTGCCCATGACATCTGCTTTGCAATGACGACAGCCACGAAAGTATTGAGGCCAAGACCTGTTGCAAGTGCGAGTGGGTAACGTCCAACGACGCCCATCAAGATTGTGAGTACGCCTGCGATAAGCGCAGTTGCTGCAGCGATAAGAGCGATCTGAGGCTCTTTTGTTCCGCCGATAAAATTGCCGTACTTATCTGGTGTGTAACCGATGATAAGCGGATTGAGGACCACGATATATGCCATGGTAAAGAACGTGACGAGACCGCCACGAACTTCTTGGGCTACTGTGGATCCACGTTCAGATATTTTGAAAAAGCTATCGAGCATGGTGGACCTTCCTTACTGATTTTGTTAACGGGGGTGGTTGCGACCCCGTGTGAAATGACGGCTCACAGACCGAGGGAGGTCCGTATTCTAAAAGAAGGCTTTATTACCGACCGGTCAGACGCGCCACGACCCCGAGTGAAATAGCGACCGAGTGGCCAATAAGGAGGGCAAAGAGGAGAGTGCCCACGCCTACCGTGCCGCCCATCAGCACACCAACGATCAAAACCGTGACCTCGATGGCGAGGCGGACTCTACCCACCCGCACGCCGGTGGCGTTATGGATTCCGGTCATCGCTCCATCGCGAGGCCCAGGACCTAACCCACATGTGATGTAGAGCGATGAACCGATTCCAACGAGCGAGATCCCAATTAATACGTAGAGCACTCCACCAAGCGAAGATTCTTGCGCCGGAAAGATCGAGACGCCTACTTGGATGAAGGTTGCGATGAGAACAATATTGGAGAGAGTTCCGAAGCCAGGGCGCTCACGAAGTGGAATCCATGCCGCGAGAACAAAGATAGAGATAATGAAGGTTGAGAAACCTAGCGTCCAACCCGTTTTAAGCGAGAGTCCTTCTGCAAAAACGGTCCAAGGGGCGTTTCCGATATTGGATTGAACGAGCAGGGAATCGCCAAGACCGAAGATAGAGAGTCCAAAGAACAGGATAAAAACTCTCAGTGGCGATAACTGCCAACGATGTTCGGCCCGCCATGGAGTAATTGGAATTGTTTTGTGGGGAGTGAGAAATCTCAGTGGCGAACTCATTATCGAAGTCTATAGTGTCGCCATGTTTATTGGAGCGGGCACTGCCATCAATCTTCTCGCAATTCTTATGGGCTCTGCCATCGGAATTGCTGTGGGCCACCGATTGAAGGGTGGTTCGCAGAAGTCGATTACAGATATTCTCGGATTGATTACCTTGCTGGGAGCTGTGAGCGCACTTATCCCTCTGTGGTCTGATCAGTTTGTATCTGCGCTGCCTCAAGGAGCACCATTGCTCGTTATCCTCTTAACGATGCTGCTCGGTGGCGCTATCGGAACTGCGCTGAAGCTTGAGTCTCGCCTCGATGGATTTGGCGAGAATTTGCGGAAGAAATTTCGAGCTTCGGAAGATAGTCCATTCGTTGAAGGCTTTGTCTCTGCATCTTTACTCTTCTTAATTGGACCATTGGCAATTCTCGGAAGTATCAGTGATGGCGCTTCTCAAGGAATTGATCAGCTTCTCTTAAAATCCTCACTCGACTTCTTTGCTGCAATGGCTTTTGCTTCCACACTTGGATGGGGTGTCGCAGCTTCAATTATTCCGCTTGGAATTTATCAAGGCGCATGGACACTGATTGGTTGGTTAGCTGGGAATATTCTTGAGCCTTACCAAATTGATGCGATGACAATCTGTGGGGGATTGATGTTGATTGGAATCGGATTACGACTTCTGGATATGAAGCGAATTGCTGTTGGAAATCTCTTGCCGGCTCTCTTCTTAGCCCCAATCGTCGCCGCAATAGCTGCGTCAATTTAACTCGAAAAAGATTTACTCACTGAAGGGGAGTGGCTCCGGAGAGATGTGACCAGCGCGAGAGACCCTCGCAGTTACTTGACGCATATGATGTCTGCGACAGAGAACCTCGTAGGCGACCTCATCCACCTTACTGACATCTCCGACAACAACTTGTTCGCCTTCTGTCACCATAACTCCATTGACTGTTCGGGCGTTGTGAGTTGCGCGGGAGCCACACCAGCAGAGAGCTTCAACTTGCAACGTATTCACTCGATCTGCAAGCTCCACTAAGCGAGCTGATCCGGGGAATAACTTGGTCCGGAAATCGGCGAGAATTCCGAAAGCATAAACATCGATTCCTAGACCGTCGACGATCTTCGCTAATCCGTCAATTTGCTCTGGTTGATAGAACTGAGCTTCATCACAGATGATGTAATCAATTCGTTCACCTCGCGAGAGTCGCTCTACTACCATCTTGTGAATATCAATGCCTGGAACAACTTCGATGGCCGGACTTTGCAGCCCTAGGCGGGATGAAATGACGCCACTACCTGCCCGATCATGGCTCGTGAAAATAAGACCCCCGCGGCCGCGGCTCTGATGATTATGAGCAGTCTGGAGCGCAAGAGTTGATTTACCACTATCCATCGTTCCGCAGTAATAGATCAACTCAGCCATGGTGGCATCCTGCCATCTGGCGTGCGAAATGTCTTATCAACATAGGCATATTTATGAGAGAACGCCGAGAGAGAGGAGAGTGCTGAGCAATTGAGGTTTGACCATGCGGCTTGCGAGAACACTAATATGCGATGAATCTCGATACACAACCGCGCCATTAAGAATCGCTGGGCAGGTAGCGGCACAGAACCATGAGGTGGGATTTATTTGTTGCCAACCAGGCGTGAAGAAGGCGTCGGCTGGTTCCGTGCTGTTACAACGATCAATGCGACCTGCCGCGATGCAACTTGGAATATCGCGCAATGGGTGTGGAGTATCTGAAATATAAATTAGATGCGGAGATGCGCCTTGGAGCGCTCGGAAAGTCTTAGCTTGACCTTCGCGCCACCACTCTCCGCGAGATGAGTACCCGCTTGGAATTTCGAAGTACTGCATGCCGCTGACCAAAACTGCCATTGGTTGAAGTTCCTGAATCCTGGCGATTGAATTCTTGCGCCATTCTGAACAATCTGCATTCCTATAATTTCCACTCTCTACCTTCGCAACGGCCGGACCTGGGCAGGCAGATTTGGTGAGTGAAATCAGTTGAAAGTTTCGCTCATAAGCAAGTTCCTCCAGAACGGGCATCCATTGAGCTGCATGAGAATCACCAAAGAGAACAACCTTGTTGGGGCTGTTCGGCCCATAGGTACAGTCATTCGAAACAGTTTCGCCGCTATTAACATGGCAATCATCGAGATAGACCTTGGGCTTTTCCATAATCTGTTCGAGCGAGTAAGACTGTCCGGTTGCGAGAGTGATGGTGCTATTAGTGCTAGCTGTAATTGCCAAGCCAGTTCCCGTTGCTATCAGAGTTGCGGCAACCGCAGATGCAACGATTTTCTTCGGGGAGAGTGAAATGTGCCGAAGCGGCTGTTCGATATATCGATGAGTGAGATCGGCAAAGACGACAGTAAAGAAGATAGCAACGGCGCTCTCTTTGATGGATAGACCTCGGCCTAGATAGACCATCGGAATAACCAGAAGTGGCCAATGCCAGAGGTAGAGCGGATAGGAAATCTCTCCGAGCCACTGAGTGACGCGAAGATTGCTGAAGTAATTAAGAATTCGGGGCCAAGATGAGATGGATGCGATTGCTAGCGCCGTTCCAATCACTGGAGCTAAAGCTGCTGTGCCAGGAAAAGGCGTAGATTCGGTGTACGCAATACTTGAGTAAGCAAGTATTGCGACCGCAATCCAAGGGTAAACAACGGAGAGCTTATATCTGCCAGAGATTGTTAAGAGCAAAGCTCCGACACCTAGCTCCCAGGCGCGGGTCGGCAATGAATAAAATGCCCAGATTGGCTGTGCGTTCGTCAAGTAGAGACTAAAGAGGAACGAGGCCGCAGTAATTAAAGCGATGATTTTGAAGAGATATTTCCGACCGCCGAATTTGTATGCAACAAGAACGATGACTGGCCAAAACAAATAGAACTGCTCTTCAACTGCAAGTGACCAGAAATGAATAACCACTGGGGGAACGGCGTTGAGGTTTTGATAGTCCATCTGCCAAAAAGCAAAGAGAAAATTAGAAACATAAAGCGCTGCGGCGAAGATATCTCTACCGAGATCTTCGCGCATAGTTCCTGGGTAGAAATACCAGGCTGAAAGTGCAGTAGCCATCAGAACCGTAAATGAAGTTGGCAGAAGTCGTTTAATGCGGCGAAGATAGAACGCCTTGAAATCCAACTTTTTCGTCATTTCGATCTCTCGCAGTAAAAGCCCAGTGATGAGATACCCGGAGATAACGTAAAAAATATCTACCCCGATGTAGCCACCATCAACAAGATCAACATGGAAGAGCAGAACCAGAACCGCCGCTAAAGCGCGAAGTGCTTGAATTTGAGGAATGCGCATTAAAATTTATGCTCTCACCAGTGACCGAATTTGAATCTCTGGAAAACGCTCTTGGATACGCTTGCGCCCACCAAGTGCTTCAATTTCAAATAGTGCGACAACCTCAGAGATTGTGGCGCCAAGTTCTGTAATGATCTCGATTGCGGCGATCAATGTTCCGCCGGTCGCAAGAACATCATCAACTATGAGAACGTGATCTCTCGGGCCTACGGCATCCACATGAGCTTCAATGACATCACTTCCGTATTCAAGGCCATAGCTCTTCGCAATAGTGCGGTGAGGTAATTTTCCAGCTTTACGAAGTGGAATGAAGCCAACGCTACGCTCAAGCGCAATTGCTGCGCCGACGATAAATCCGCGGGCCTCAATCCCGGCAACACAGGAGTATGAGGTTGGGCTATCTGCGAGAGCTACGGTAATGGCGCGAAGTGCCTCGCCATTTGCGAGGAGAGGAGTAATGTCCTTAAAGAGGATTCCTGCTTGTGGAAAGTCAGGAATCTCTCTAATCAGAGAGAGCGCCTGTGCAAGCTCCATCGAGTGCTCCCTATCTGTGTCCGAAAGGGGACTTGAACCCCTAATCCCTTGCGAGAACTAGCACCTCAAGCTAGCGCGTCTGCCAATTCCGCCACCCGGACGAGTGTCCCCGCCACGTTTCTGCTTAAGCCTTGCGGCCAAGAGTATGCGATGGGGTTGAATTACCTGCGCAAGGATAGCAATGCCCTGCCTCACACGCAAAAGCAGTAGCGAGAAGGATGGTGCTGCACCGCAGATTCTGGCTAATTTCCGGCCATTTTGGGAGAGAATGTCGCTATGAATACAGCGGTTCCATCCTTAGAAGAAGAGACAGTATCTATCTGCCAAGATCTCATCCGAATTCCATCGGTTAACTTTGGAGAAGGCAAGGGTGATGAGAAGGCGGTAGCGGAGTATGTAGTCGCCTCACTAGCTGAAGTTGGAATCTCGGCAAAGATATACGAATCTGCTCCAAATCGTTGCAACGTGATTGCACATATCGAGGGGTCCGATACTTCCCGACCAGGACTGGTGGTTCATGGCCATATCGATGTAGTGCCAGCCAATGCTGATGATTGGAGCGTAGATCCATTTGGAGCTGTGATTAAGGATGGAATGATTTGGGGTCGCGGCGCAGTTGATATGAAGAATGTCGATGCAATGTTGCTTGCGATTGTTCGTCGTTGGGCTCGCATTGGGTATAAGCCACCTCGAAATATTGTTCTTGCATTTTTTTCCGACGAGGAAGCCGGAAGCAGTTATGGCTCTCGTTACATGACCGCACATCATCCTGAAGTTTTTGCTGGATGTACGGAAGCGATTTCTGAGGTTGGTGGATTTTCTGTCACGGTTGGAGATGGAAAGCGGCTTTATTTTGTGGAAGCAGCGCAGAAGGGGATTCACTGGATGAAACTCACCGCTGATGGCCGCGCCGGTCATGGATCGATGATGAACGATGAGAATGCACTCACCGCGCTATCGGAAGCAGTTGCCAAGATTGGCCGTTATGAATGGCCGCAGCGATATACCAAGACGGTAAAACTGCTCTTCCAGAAAATTGCAGAGGCAACAGGGAAGCCTTACAACGAGGAAGATCTGCGTCCACTCCTTAAAGAGATTGGCCCAACGGCGAGAATGATTGGCGCGACCTTGCAGAACACAGCAAATCCAACGATTTTAGAAGCTGGATATAAGGCAAATGTTATTCCGGGTAGTGCTTCTGCAACCATTGATGGTCGTTTTCTCCCAGGATACGAAGAAGAACTTAATGCAACGATACGAGAAATAGTTGGTCCTGATATCACTATCGAAACTCTGACTCACGACATTGCTCTTGAAGTGGAATTCGGTGGGCCGCTCGTTGACGCAATGTGTGCAGCAATTGTGCGTGAAGATCCGGAAGGAGTGCCAGTTCCTTACACAATGAGTGGAGGTACCGATAACAAAGCTCTTTCAGAGTTGGGCATCATTGGCTACGGATTTAGCCCGCTTCGTCTTCCGCCGGATTTAGATTTTATGGCGCTCTTTCATGGCGTTGATGAGCGGGTTCCGATTGAGGGTCTGCAATTTGGTGCGAGAGTGCTCAATGATTTTCTAGAGAACTGCTGAAATTTCATCCAATACATTTCGAATCGTTCCCGGGAGCACTATCTCTTCTGATTGCAAGATTCCACGCAATTGAGCCCCAGTTCGCGCGCCCACGATAGACGAGGTCACTAGTGGGTTATCTCGAACCCAGGCCAAGGCAACTTCGAGAGGAGCAAATCCCAGCCCCTCGGCTGCGACACATATTGCTTCAACAACTCGAGCAGATGCGCTATCGAGATATGGTTCAACATGTTTTACAAAATGTGGAGCGGCAGCGCGCGAGTCACTTGGAATCCCATTGCGATATTTACCTGTGAGAACTCCGCGTGCCAGCGGAGCCCAAGCCAACAATCCAACACCTAAATCTTCAACGCAGGGGAGTACTTCATCCTCTATACGTCGATTAAGTAGTGAATACTCATTTTGAACGCTAATGATGGGAGCTTTCATACTGTGAAGTTCTTGCAATGTGATAGCTCGAGCACTCTGCCATCCTGAGAAATTTGATATACCTACATAGCGCGCTTTCCCTGAGGTGTATGCGTAATCGAGCGCAGAGAGAGAATCTTCGAGCGGAACCTGCGGATCCCAACCATGAATCTGCCACAAATCAATATGGTCTGTGCCGAGTCGAGCCAACGAGCGATCTAATTCAGAGATTAAAGATTGGCGGGAATTGTTAACAACTCGCTCTCCATTGACCAATTGAACGCCGGCCTTCGTTGCAATAACGACATCTTCGCGCGCAAAGAGAGTTCCAACCATGCCGCCAATAACGCGTTCTGCATCGCCATCGCCGTAGATTGGTGAAGTTTCAAGGAAGTTACCACCTGCGTCAATGTATGCACGACATTGATCGGCTGCTTCATGAGTATCGGTATCTCGCCCCCAGGTCATTGTGCCAAGGCCAAGACGCGAGAGCGATAGTCCGCTCTTGCCTACCCGTCGCATCTCCATGAGCGCGACCTTAGCAAGACTGTTGTTCAATAACTCGCTAATCTTGGTGCACCAGCGTGTTGGCGAAGAGATTTGCCCACTAAGAAGAGAGTGAGATGAAAGCGGTGAGCACCTTTATCTTTCTTCGTCATGGGCACTCTGCGGCTAATGCGACAGGTTTGCTCACCGGACAGCTTCCTGGCATCGGGCTTTCTCGACACGGAAAAGTTCAGGCAGAAGCTCTGGTCGATCGAATCGGGCGCGGACGAATAGATTTTCTCCACCTCAGCCCGATTGAGCGATGTCAGTTCACAATCGATCCCTGGTTACGATCAAAGAATTCATCATCTCTGCAATCTCTCCAAGTTCTCGATGGCATCTCGGAAATTGACTTCGGAAGGTGGAGTGGCCGCAAACTCACATCTCTTAGAAGAGAGCCGCTTTGGAAAGATGTACAAAGCCAACCTTCCACAGTTACCTTTCCAGAAGGCGAGTCGTTTCGAAGAGTTCAGAAGAGAGCGATTGCCGCGATTGAAGAGATTCGCTCCATGCCAGGTAAGGGGAAAGTACACTTGATCGTTTCACACTCGGATACGATCAAACTTATCGTCGCGCATTACCTCAATATGAAACTTGATTCTTTTCAAAAGTTGCAGATAGATCCAGCTTCTTTCACAGTCTTTCTCGGTGACGCCAAAAACTTCTCACTAAAGACGATGAATTCGCAAGCTACACTCAGGGAGATCCTCGACTAATGCTCCGTGAGTTTGAGGATGTATCCAGATTCACAGTCGGCACCATCGGCATGCCAGGTGAGCGCACCTTCTATATACAGTTTCGCAGCGGGAATGAAACCTTTTCGACCTCGCTGGAGAAGTCCCAAGTTGCAGCACTGAGTGAGCGACTTGATTACATGCTGGCCGAGATTCGATCAATTCATCCGCTTGCGCCCAGACCAGTTCTCGTCCGTGATTCTCTCCCTCTCGACAATCCAGTACTAGATGAATTCAGAGTTGGATCGATTGCCATCTTTTACGACGAAGCACGCGAGAAAATCCAAGTCGATCTTCGTGAGTTGAACTTCAATGGCGAGATCGATGAAGAGGAAGATGGCAATCTGCCAATCCTTGGAGATTTACAGTTATTCCGACTTTTCATCACGAGCTCTCAAGCTCTCATCTTTCATGACCGCGCGCAGCTTGTTATCGCCGCCGGACGTCAACCTTGCCCATTCTGTGGCTTCCCGATCGACCCGCAGGGACATCTCTGCGCGCGCGCAAATGGGTACCGGCGATGAAAGCCTCAGAGGTTTCGCGATTGCTAGAAGATGGTGAGATATCGGTAGAAGGTCGTTTAGTAGATGCATCTAATGCAACTCTCTTTGTAACTGTTTCAGATGGCACCAACGAGGCGCGTGCCATCTATAAACCGATTGCAGGAGAACGCCCACTATGGGATTTCCCTGACGGAAACCTCGCATCTCGAGAACGTGCGGCTTACCTGGTCAGTGAAGCTCTCGGAATTAAGTGCATTCCATTAACGATTTTACGTGATGGACCTTTCGGGGCGGGGGCTGTGCAAGAGTGGATTGACATTGACGAGCAAGTAGATCTTGAACTCTTCTTCCGTGAAGATGAGCCACAGTTACGCTCAGTTGCGTTACTCGACGCAATTATCAATAACACGGATAGAAAAATCGGCCATCTGTTGCCTAGAGCGGATGGAAAACTTTTCGTCTGCGATCATGGAGTGACATTCCATGAAGAGAACAAGCTAAGAACTGTCCTCTGGCAGTGGGCCGGTCAAAATCTCACTCAGGAAGAATTCGAACGTCTTTCGCGATTTTCTCTCTACCTTGAATCTGACGATGCAGTAGAGATTCAAGATCTCATCACGCCACGTGAGTACCTTGCATTGCAAGATCGCACCCGTTTCCTTATAGAGAAAAGAACTTTCCCTGAACCTAATCCGAATTGGCCACATATTCCGTGGCCGCCCTTCTAAGGGATAGGCTTCCACCATGATTTCTTGGGCGAGCGTTGACCTACCCCCACTAGCAGAGCGCTTCGTTCTGCCTCAATTATCTTTATGGGATACCGCAAAAGCAGCGAACCTCCCATTGGAGCGGAAAAATCTTTACCGTCTCTATGTCTGTGGAATTACACCTTACGATGCCACGCACCTAGGACACGCTGCAACATATTTAACTTTTGACCTAATCAATCGCTATCTACGCGCGACCGGTGCTCAGGTTCGATTCGTCCAGAACATCACCGATATAGATGACCCCTTACTTGAAAGGGCAGCTCGCGATGGCGTGGATTGGCGATCACTTGCAGAATCTCAAATCGATCTGTTCCGCGGAGATATGGTCAACCTTCATATTCTCCCTCCAGAGCATTACGTTGGTGTAGTCGAAGCAATGCAGCTGGTCGAGTCTGCAATCACAACTCTTGAAGAGCGTGGAAGCACATACATCGTGGATAAAGATCTCTATTTCCGAGTTCGTGCGGATTCCAAATTTGGCTCTCGCTCACATCTTTCACAAGAGGAGATGCTCCAGATTTTCTCGGAACGTGGAGGCGATCCCAATCGGGCCGGCAAGGAAGATCCGCTTGATGCACTTCTCTGGCTCTCTCGGCGTGAAGGTGAGCCTTCTTGGCCGAGTAGCCATGGGGAAGGACGACCAGGTTGGCATATCGAATGTTGCGCGATTGCTCTTCACTACCTCGAGCCCGACCTGCAGACTTCAACAGCAATTGATATCCAAGGTGGTGGAAGCGATCTCATCTTCCCGCATCATGAAATGTCTGCCGCTCAAGGGAAAATACTGCAAGGCAGAGAGTTCGCATCGCACTATGTTCACGCCGGAATGATAGGGCTCGATGGCGTCAAGATGAGTAAATCTCTCGGCAATCTTGTCTTCGTTTCTAAGTTGGTTGCACAAGGACGCGATCCGATGGCAATTCGTTGGGCGTTGATGGAAGAACATTATTCTCAAGACCGTTCATGGAGTGAAGAGTTACTCGCGAACGCAGAGAGTTGGATAGTGCGTCTTCGACGCGCACTTTCGATGATGGAATCAGCTCCTACAGATGAGGTGATTAAGGAAATCATCGCAGCGCAGTCCGATAACTTGGATACACCTCGCGCACTTAAGAAAATTAAGAGCTGGATTGAAGATTCAGAGAAGGGAAGTTCTGGGGGAAGACCCGGTGAGCTTTCACGAGCTATCGATTCACTTCTTGGAGTTGCGCTCTAATTCTCGTTCGGGTTGTTCTGACGGCGAAGAAATCTTTCGACTTCGCGCGCTAATTCTTCGCCGCTTTCGTCGTTGATCTGTTCGGAATCTTTACTCTCTTCCAGCGTCTTGATGTACTCCTCAATATCATTATCTTCTTTCACCATTTCATTGACCGCTGCTTCCCACTGATGTGCGAACTCAGGAAGTGTTCCATGTGGCAAATTGATTTCTAAGAAATCTTCAATTCCATTGAGGAGAGCGAGAGTTGCCTTCGGGGATGGATTTGCATTGGCATAGTGGGGGATAGCGGCCCAGAGAGCTACGGCATCTATACCTCTCTTGACACAACCATCTTGGATAACGGCGAGAATTCCAGTTGGACCCTCATAGCGGCTCACCTCCATTCCGAGACGAGCTGCAATCTCAGGATGTGCTCCTGTCCCTGATACAGGTATAGGACGAGTATGCGGAGTATCTGCCAGCATCGAGCCCAGTGTGATTACCATTTCAACTTCGAGGTCATCTGCGAGATCAAGCAACTCGCTCGCGAATGCGCGCCAGCGCATTGATGGCTCAACTCCTCGAACAAGAACGAAGTCATTCTCTCCATGTGGATTGCGAACTCCGAAGACTTGGAGCCCTGGCCAAGTGAGACTGCGAATCATGGAGCCGTCGACAACAATGAGCGGTCGATTTACCTGAAAATCGTAGTAATCCTCAGAATCAATCTCAGCAATGATTTCGGGTTGATTGGGTGAGTTTACTGTCGAGAGAAGATGGGTGATGGTGCCTGTTGCTGCTTCTCCAGCATCGCTCCACCCGCCACACGCGACAATCATGATTGGTGAGCGCAGCAGTGGAATCTGATGAATCTCCATATGGCTCACCTTACGGTAACCTCCTCTCCGTGACGAGTGCAACGCAACATATCCGTAAGCGCAATGGCGCCCTACGAAGCGCAATGGCAACTCGCGTCATTATCGCCGATGGAGCAATGGGGACGATGCTTCAAGCGGCTAACCCAACACTTGAAGACTTCCAGAATCATGAAGGTTGCAACGAAATTCTCAACGTTACTCGCCCTGATGTGGTCCGTTCTGTCCATGATGCTTATCTCTCAGTCGGAGTAGATGCGATTGAAACAAATACCTTCGGCGCCAACTGGGCTAACTTGGCCGAGTACGGAATCGAAGATCGAATCTATGAGCTCGCCTTCGCCGGGGCGACAATCGCTCGTGAAGCCGCCGATGCATTTAGTACCCCAGAAAAGCCTCGCTTTGTGCTCGGCTCGCTAGGGCCTGGAACAAAACTTCCAACACTCGGACACACTACTTACCAGCATCTTCGAGATGCTTATCGTGTTGCATCACAAGGTTTGGTAGATGGTGGCGTTGACGCGCTCTTGATTGAAACAACACAAGATCTACTTCAGGCGAAAGCGGCAGTCAACGGTGCGCGTCTAGTACTTGATTCACTTGATCGAGATGTTCTTCTCATCGCACAGGTCACTGTGGAGACAACTGGAACCATGTTGCTCGGCTCCGAAATCGGCGCTGCACTTACTGCTCTCGAGCCACTTGATATTGATTTGATCGGTCTCAACTGCGCTACCGGTCCAGCCGAGATGTCTGAGCACCTTCGTTACCTATCAAAGAATTCTCGGGTCGCGATTTCGGTGATGCCTAATGCCGGTCTACCTGTGCTTGCTGCTGGTGGAGCAAGCTATCCGCTCGGCCCCGATGAACTTGCCACCGCACTCGATACTTTCGTTACTGATTATGGTTTGTCGCTTATTGGTGGCTGTTGTGGAACAACTCCTGCACACCTCGCTGCAGTGGTAAATAAGGTTTCTGGGCGAACAATCCCACCACGTACAACCTCTGAAGAGCCCGGTGTCTCATCTCTCTATCAATATGTGCCTTTTCTCCAGGACAAGACTTACCTTGCAATCGGTGAACGCACCAATGCAAACGGGTCAAAGGCATTTAAAGAAGCGCTAGTCGCCGAGGATTGGCAAACTTGTGTAGAGATAGCGCGTGATCAAATTCGTGACGGTGCGCATCTACTCGATCTCAGCGTGGATTATGTGGGTCGTAACGGTGTCAACGATATGCGCGAGCTCGCATCACGTTTTGCAACTGCATCTACATTGCCAATCATGCTGGACTCAACTGAACCTAGCGTTCTTCAAGCCGGCCTTGAATCACTAGGTGGCAGATCTGTCATTAACTCCGTCAACTATGAAGATGGCGACGGACCAACTTCTCGATTCGCGAGAATCATGCCACTTGTTAAGGAACATGGCGCTGCGGTTGTTGCACTGACCATTGATGAAGAAGGTCAAGCTCGTACTGCTGAGTGGAAATTAAGGGTCGCCGAACGTTTGATTAAGGATCTCACGGAAAACTGGGGGATGGCGGTGGGTGACATCATGATTGATACCCTGACATTCCCGATCGCCACTGGCCAAGAAGAGACCCGACGCGATGGCCTAGAAACTATCAATGCGATTAAAACGCTGAAAGAGAAGTATCCAGAGGTTCAAACCACTCTGGGAGTGAGCAATGTCAGCTTCGGACTCAATCCAGCTGCACGTGTTGTTCTCAATTCGGTATTCCTCCACGAGTGTGCACAGGTCGGACTAACGTCCGCAATCGTCCATCCTTCAAAGATTATGCCGATTGCGCGCATCGAAAAACGCCAGTTGGAAGTGGCGCTAGATCTAATTTATGACCGTCGCACTTACGATGGCGACCAATGTACATATGATCCTCTTTCAGAGTACTTACAGCTTTTCGAAGGCGTAGAACTCACCGCTTCGCGCCAGACTCGCGCGGCAGAACTTGCAGCCCTTCCTCTGGAGGAGCGTCTCCAACGTCGAATCATTGACGGTGAAAAGGTCGGCCTTACCGATGATCTTGATCTCGCAATGCGGCAAGATATTAAGCCACTTGCCATCATCAATGACCACCTCCTCGAAGGAATGAAGGTTGTGGGAGAACTCTTCGGCAAGGGTGAGATGCAGTTGCCATTTGTTCTACAGAGCGCTGAAGTGATGAAGAGCGCTGTTGCATATCTCGAACCATTCATGGAGAAAGCTGATGAAGGCGGCCGTGGCACCATGTTGCTCGCAACCGTCAAGGGAGATGTCCACGACATCGGCAAGAATCTAGTGGATATTATTCTTTCGAATAACGGTTATCGGGTGATCAATATCGGTATCAAGCAGACAGTCAACCAAATCATCGATGCCGCTTTGGAAAACAATGTTGACGCTATCGGCATGAGTGGTTTGCTCGTGAAGTCAACTGTTGTTATGAAAGAGAATTTAGAAGAGATTACCGCTCGGGGCCTCGACCAGAAATGGCCAATAGTCCTTGGTGGCGCAGCACTTACTCGCGCTTTCGTTGAAGAAGATCTCTCTTCTACATTTCCAGGTGAAGTGCGATACGCGCGAGATGCATTTGAAGGATTGCGTCTCATGGATGCCATTATGGCGGTCAAGCGCGGCGAACCAGGCGCGGCACTTCCTGAGTTACGTCAACGGCGAGTAAAAGCAGTAAGTCGCAATGCAGATATTTCTGTCACGGATACCACTCGCAGCGATGTGGCGATCGATATCGATATCCCATCTGTCCCATTCTTTGGTTCTCGCATCGTGAAAGGTATTCCACTCGCGGATTACGTCGGCATGCTTGATGAACGTGCACTCTTCGTTGGCCAATGGGGACTTAAAGGTGCTCGTGGAGAATACGAGAAGATGGTCGAGGAAGAAGGACGACCACGACTGCGTTCTCTTCTTAACGAAGTTCAATCTCAAGGTTGGCTAGAGGCTGCAGTTGTCTATGGATATTTCCCATGTGTAAGCGAAGGAAACGACCTTGTTATTTTGCATCATGAGGGCGAACTGAAAGGGCAAGAAAGAGTCAGGTTCTCCTTCCCGCGCCAGCGACGCGATCGCAGACTATGCATCAGTGACTTCTTTGCATCAAAGGATTCAGGCAAGACAGATGTCGTTGCATTTCACGTTGTAACCATGGGAAATACCATCAGTAAAGCAGCGAACGCTTTGTTTGAGGCGAACAATTACCGCGAGTATCTTGAACTTCACGGTCTCTCGGTTCAATTGACTGAAGCTCTTGCAGAGCATTGGCACGCGCGTGTTCGTGAAGAACTCTCGGTGCGAAATAACGATGCGCCGGATTTACAAGGCATCCTCGATCAAGGTTATCGCGGTTCGCGATACTCCTTCGGCTACCCCGCCTGCCCGGATATCGAACAACAGGTACAGCTCTGCGAGTTGCTCGAACCAGGGCGTATCGGTGTCGAACTATCTGAAGAATTTCAATTACACCCAGAACAATCTACATCGGCAATTATTGTTCATCACCCAGAGGCGAAATACTTCAACGCCAATTAATTTTTAGGAGCATGCAGGCTTAAGTGGCATTGTGTGCGGGACAAATATTCTTGAAGCTGCACCAGTTGCATAGGCGACTCTTCTTTGGTGGAAAGAAGCCAGTATCTATCGCCGTTAAGATCTCGTCGCCGATGTTGCGAAGAATTCGCTCTGTTGCTTCGAGCTCCTTCTCGGTCGGTGAACTCTTCACAGTGTTTCCATCTCCAAGGTAGAGCAGTTGGAGCAGGCGGGGGAGAACTCCTTCATTGCGCCAGTAGAGCAGGGCATAGACGCGAAGTTGAAAGAGAGCCTTCTCCTCCCATCCAGGTTTTGGAGATTTCCCTGTCTTGTAGTCAACAATCCGAACTTCGCCTGTGGGAGCAATATCCAAACGATCAACATAACCGTGAAGATATATCTCCTCTGTAAAGTTCTTTTCGAGGTGCAGTTCCCGATAGGTCGAGTCAAAAGAGGTGGGATCTTCAAGGGTGAAATATGTCTTTAAGAGAGATTGGGCTCGATCCATCCACTCTTGCTCACTCGTGATGAGTTCTCTCAACTCCGGTTTCTCAGACAATTGCTTCTGCCATGCTGTAGGCAGCAATGCGAGAGCTTGCTCATGATTTCGTTCAACGCGTGGGAACTCGAAGAGATCCTCGAGAACAGCGTGCACTAACTTTCCTCGTTCCGCATCGAGACTGATGGCTTCTGGGAGATTGAGAACCGCTCGATATTTATAGAGTTGCGGACAGTTAGTGAAGTCATTTACCCGACTAGGGGAGAGGCGTAACTGTTCCATATCGCGACCTTAGCGGCGATTAATCCGCTCCAGCGCCATATCTCACCTAAGATGCTCCCGTGTCTGACTCTTCTCAAGCAAAAAGCGGCTACTTCAAGGCTGGCGATCGAATCCAATTAACCGACCCCAAGGGAAAGCTGTATAGCTTCACCATCACGCCCGGAAAAGAATGGCATACCCATAAGGGTTGGATCGTCCACGACGAATTGATTGGTTTGCCTGAAGGTTCAGTAGTCAGCACCACCGCGGGTCTGAAGTTCACCGCCTTTGTGCCTTTATTAGCCGATTATGTTCTATCGATGCCTCGTGGAGCAACTATTGTCTATCCGAAAGATGCTGCAATGATTGTTGGTGTTGCAGATATCTATCCTGGTGCGCGAGTTCTCGAAGCAGGTGTAGGAAGTGGAGCTTTATCAATTTCACTTCTCCGCGCAGTCGGTCAAGATGGTTACCTACACAGCGTTGAACGTAGAGACGATTTTGCAAAGATTGCACGTACGAATGTAGAGGATTACTTTGGCGGCCATCCGCAACAATGGCGTTTAGATGTCGGTTCTGTTCAAGACCAAGAGTTTGAGGGAACATTTGATCGAGTCGTTCTAGATATGTTGGCTCCATGGGAGTGCGTATCGATGGCGGCAGAAGTTTTACGTCCTGGTGGTGTTTACCTAGCTTATGTGGCGACCACGACACAACTCTCTGCAACAGCAGAGGCGCTCAAGGAAGATGGGCGCTTTACCGAACCAGAAAGTTCAGAGACGATGGTGCGCGGTTGGCACCATGAAGGTCTGGCAGTTCGTCCGCAGCAGAGAATGATCGGGCACACCGGATTTCTTATAGTGAGTCGAAGAATGGCACCGGGCGTTGAAGTTCTTCCTCGCCGACGCCGTCCAGCGAAGGGCGCTTACGGTGTCTCGGAAGAGTGAACGATTAGTCAATCTCACAATCGCTTTGTTGGCTACCAAGAGATACCTGACCAAGGCAGAGATTTTTTCCAAGGTGGAGGGCTATTCAGGGGATAGCGAAGCTAAGGATCGAATGTTCGAGCGAGATAAAGAAGATTTACGCTCGCTCGGAATTAATATCGAACTCGGCACTTTTGATCCGCTCTTTGAAGATGAAGCAGGGTATCGAATTTCTCCAGAGTCATACGCGCTTCAAATCAAGGATTTAGATAGCGTTGATGTAGCGCTTCTCTCGCAGGCTGCACGATTGTGGCAGGAAGCTGCTCTCGGTGAATCTGCCCAGAGCGGTTTGCGCAAGCTCAAGGGCTTGGGGCTCGACTCCGATATTGACACCTTTGTTGATGTAAGCGCAACATTGCGAGCAACGCCAGAACAAATTCCGCAACTGATTGAGGCAGTAAGTCTTCGAAGCGCAATCACTTTCGAGTATCTCGATGAAGATATGAAGAGTCAGGTGCGTAATCTTCTTCCTTATCGCCTATCAAATACTCGTGGTTATTGGTATCTGATTGGCAAAGATGTAGACCGTCAAGCAATCAGAACATTCAGAGTAGACCGCATCTCATCTACTATCTCGCTTCAAGGTCGTGCAGGTGCCTATGAAGTTGATAGCGAAGCTTTAATTTCGGAAGAAGCCAAATACCTCGGTGAGATGAAAAAAGCCCGAATCGCCATTCGAAAGGGCAAAGCGCCTCAGTTGCGATTAGGCGCAGTTATTCAAGAGAAGAATGCAGATTGGGATTTGGTTGAACTTGATTATCGAAGCGAAGAGAATTTAATTCAAAGAGTGCTCTGGTATGGCACCGACGCTGTCATTGAAGAACCAGAGAGCCTCCGAGATTCCATTATTTCTCGCTTAGAGAGGGCGGTGGAAGCTCATGGTTAAGATGACAGCCCCAATCCAGCAAGTCTCACGCCTTCTTGATCTTGTGCCGTTTCTTTCGACTCACTCGTATATCTCAGTAAAAGAACTCGCTAATGAGTTCGGTGTCACCGAGCGCGAAATCTCAGCAGAGCTGACTGCGCTCTCTATGTGCGGCTTACCTGGTTATCCGTTTTATGAGTTGATCGACGTGAGCTTTGAATCTGGCTACGTGACTATTCGAAATCACGATGCGCTCGATATTCCGCGAGCTCTCTCTAATCTAGAAGTTGCCACTCTGCTCATCGGTCTAGAGATCATGCGAGATGCCATCACCGCAGATGCGGGGACGCTCGCTGCAAAGATTGACTCTCTGATTTCTCGCCTATCACCGCTCGTGGGTTCAGCAATTGATATTCAAGACCACCCTGAGGCTCTTCATACAGCGAAACTTCAAAGCGTGATTGCGCGCCGTGGGGTAGTCGAGATTGTCTATGAGTCCGCTCTGCGAAGCGAGATTGAAAATAGAGTAATTGAGCCGCTCTCAATCTATGGCGAAAATTCGCATACCTATCTCAGCGCCTTCTGTCACAAAGCCAAGGGTTATCGAAATTTCCGAATGGATAAAATATCCAAAGTGAGTGACTCTTCTCGCCCACCTTTGGAGAAGGGCTCAATCGTTCCTGAGAGCGAGAGAGAGATCTTCCAACTTCAGGTCGCCGCCCGACGAAGAGCGGTCGCGGAGTTCCTCCAAGGGGTCGAAATCGACTCGAATGGGAGCGCCACCTACTCAGCCTTCTCTCGAGAATGGCTAGCCAAGGCGGTAACTTCCTTCGCCCCGGATCTAGTTTTACAGGAACCAGCTGAGTTCCAAAGCGATATTGCCGCTCGTCTGCGCGAGATTCTTATCCTTTACCGCTCATAGAGGCGCGCGATGCGATAGCGTTTGCCCGTACCGAACGAGGTCTTGCAGGCCTCGCACCTAGATAAGTCCAAGGAGTTTTCGAGATGCCATTCCTACGCGAGCCAAGCCATATCCTCTTGCTTCTCATCGTTGTCACAATTCTCTTTGGCGCAAAGCGTCTTCCGGATTCAGCTCGTTCACTTGGACGCTCAATGCGTATCTTCAAATCTGAAATGAAAGAGATGAAGAGCGATGAAGGCCAAGAGAAGCCAAAGAACGACGACTCAACCGAGAAGTAATCTCCAATGGCGACCCCAGATGGCGGTCGCATGCCGCTTATCGAACACCTACGCGAGCTGCGCCGTCGAGTAGTTAAATCCACCCTGGCCATCATGGTGGGCTTCGGCATCGGATGGACTTTCTACAATCCCATCATCGCGCAATTGGCCGATCCTGTCTGTGATCTCAAGAAGGCACAGGCAGAAGGTGCGGCAAGTTGTGGTTCTCTCTACATCAATGGCGTGCTCGGTCCTTTAAATCTTCAGATCAAGGTTGCGCTCTTAACGGGCGTAATCATCATGGCACCGATCTGGCTCTATCAGCTCTGGGCCTTTATTGCGCCGGCACTACATCGTAAAGAGAAGCGGAACTCCATCGCTTTCTTCTTAGCAGCGACTCCATTTTTCGCTGCAGGTGCAACCCTTGGTTATTTCATTCTTCCGGTGGCAATCCGTGTTCTCTTTGGATTCACTCCTACCTCACTTGAGAACTTGGTGAAGTTCGACGACTATCTCGATTTTGTCTTACGAGTGATCCTGCTCTTCGGAATCGCATTCGAGCTCCCTGTCTTCCTCGTAACTTTCAATGCCATTGGTTTCTTGAGCGGAATGGCGATCCTTAAACCATGGCGTGCCTGGATCTTTGGAATTACTCTCTTCATTGCCGGATTTACTCCAAGCGCCGATCCACTCTCGATGATTCTTCTCGCTGTTCCCTTGATTTCTATGTATTTCATGGCGGGTGGCATTGCGTTGCTCAACGATCGGCGACGAGCCAAGAAATTCAAGGCGAGCGAAGGTGGAGAGGGTGTTATCGCACCAGCGGCACCTATTGAGAGCGCCGCACCTATTGATTCAACAGATCAGTAAGGTCACGAATTATGTGGTTGGTGGTAATCAATCCTCACTCTGGAAATGGCAGGGGAGCGGCTGTTGCCGATAAAGTTACAGCACATCTCTCGCAACGTGGAGCTCTCTATCAATCTCTCGCATCGAATTCCGCAGAAGAGTTGTCGATTGAATTACGCCAAGCAATCTCAAGCGGAATTTTTCAAGGGGTTATCGCAGTTGGAGGGGATGGTCTGGCGCATCTTGTTCTTCAGCATGCAGTTCCGGCACATCTTCCATTCTTAGTAATCCCAGCAGGTACAGGGAATGATTTCGTCAGAACTTTAGGTTGGTCGCTAGAGAGTATCGAACCGATCTTGGATAAAGCCTTGCAAAGCGAGCCACAAGCGATTGACCTTGGAAATGTCGACTCTGAATGGTTTGGTGCAATTCTCTCCACTGGTTTTGATTCTGTAGTAAACGAGAAGGCAAATCAATTGAGGTGGCCAAAAGGCCCGCAGCGGTATAACGTAGCAATCGCGTTAGAGTTAACGCGATTCAAACCTATTGAGTACGAGATTGTCTGTGATGGAAATACAATCGTTACAGAAGCGATGTTGGTTGCAATCGGCAACGGAAAATCCTATGGGGGCGGAATGAATATCTGCCCACAGGCTCAACTCAATGATGGGCTATTTGACATCGTAATTCTGGAACCTGTCAGCAAAGTTGAGTTTTTAAAAGTATTCCCGAGGGTGTATTCAGGGTCTCATCTCTCGCATCCTGCAGTTAAGACAATGAGAGCAGAGAAAGTCACCATCAACGCAAGAGCTGTGGCCTATGCCGATGGAGAACGAATTGGACCAGCTCCAATCTCAGCACAATGCGTGAAGGGCGCTGGGCTGACATGGAAACTGTAGAGACTCCGGCCGAACGGTATGCGCGCGCCAAGAAACGCACGGCACATCCACTCACCAACGACTTTATCGCTCAGTTTGACTTTGGTTTCGATGATTTTCAGATCGCCGCTTGCCATGCAGTTGAAGAAGGAAGGGGAGTCCTAGTTGCCGCCCCTACCGGCGCGGGAAAAACGGTCGTTGGAGAATTTGCTGCATTTAGTTCGCTCGCTCGCGGAAAGAAATGTTTCTACACAACTCCCATAAAAGCTCTCTCCAATCAGAAGTTCCATGAGTTTGTAGAGAAATTCGGCGAGGACCGTGTTGGTCTTTTGACTGGGGATACCAATATCAACTCTGACGCAGAGATTATGGTGATGACGACCGAAGTCTTGCGAAATATGCTCTATGCAAACTCTTCCACATTGCTTAATCTTGGCGCGGTCGTGATGGATGAAGTGCACTATCTCGCGGATAAGTTTCGAGGCGCAGTGTGGGAAGAAGTTCTGATTCACCTGATGGAGAGCGTGCAGGTTATCTCGCTTTCTGCAACAGTCAGCAATGCAGAAGAGTTTGGCGAATGGCTCGGCGAAGTACGTGGTCATACAGATGTCATCGTCAGTGAAGTGAGGCCGATTCCTCTCTATCAGCATGTGATGATTGGAAATCGCTTGATTGATCTCTTCTCTGAACCGGGTCGAGTTAATCCAGAGATTCTCGGATTAGAACGACAAGCTTTGAGAAGAGTTCGAACTCCTCGTCACAGAGGGGATCGATTTGGTCAAGATCAAGATCGATTATCTCGTGATGAAGTAATCGAGAAGCTTCAACGCGAAAACTTACTTCCTGCAATTACCTTCATTTTCTCGCGCGCTGGCTGCGATGCCGCAGTCAAGCAATGTCTGCAAGCAGGCATCAAATTAACAAATGCAGAAGAGCGCATTGAAATCATGAATACAGCGACTTCTTATACTCAGAATATCGCTGAAGAAGATTTAGAAGTTCTTGGATATCGTGAGTGGCTTATGGCTCTGGAGCGTGGAATTGCGGCACACCATGCTGGACTCCTGCCGAGCTTTAAAGCTGCCGTTGAGGATCTCTTTCAGCGTGGATTAGTGAAAGCGGTTTTTGCGACTGAAACACTCGCGCTCGGTATCAATATGCCTGCACGCACAGTTGTTCTTGAAAAGTTAACGAAATGGAATGGTGAAGGACACGTCTCGATTACTCCAGGTGAATACACACAGCTCACCGGACGAGCAGGACGTCGCGGAATCGATATTGAAGGCAATGCGGTGGTGCTTTGGTCGCCCACCGTCGACTCAGCAACTGCAGCGGGTTTGGCCTCTACCCGCACATATCCACTCCGTTCCTCCTTTACGCCTTCCTACAATATGTCGATCAACCTTATTGCGCGCTTTGGTCGCGAGAGAGCACGAACAAGTCTCGAATCATCTTTCGCGCAGTTCCAGGCAGACCGCGCGGTAGTGGGACTGGTAAAACAGATCCGAAAGAACGATCTGGCGGCGAGTGAACAACTCGAATCCGCCGTCTGTCACCTAGGTAATTTTGAAGAGTATGCGCGTATTCGGATGGAGATTAAGGACACTGAACGACTTTTGAGTAAGCGAGATGGCCGTCGAACCTTCGACAATCGTCAGCGCCAGCATATAGAGAATGAGCTCGATCGATTGCGCAGACAGCTACGTCAGCACGAGTGTCATTCATGCAATGATCGTGAGACACATGCGCGGTTTGCTGAGCGCGCTGCGCGACTCAATCGTGAATCCGCTGGTTTACGGGAACGAGTTGAGAATCGCACTCATGTAATCGCAAAGACTTTCGACCGGATATGTGACGTACTTACTCACCTTGGTTATATCGGGGGGGAGAAGCCGTTGGAGCAGGGAAAGATTCTGGCAAAGATATATGCCGAATCAGATCTGCTGTTGACAGAGACAATTAAAAACGGAGTTCTTGATTCGCTGTCTGCTCCTGAGTTAGTTGCGGTCGTATCAAGTGTGATTTATGAAAGCAGAGGAAGTGAGAATTACTCACCGAAGATGCCTCATCAGAATGTAGCGAATGCTTTGGCTGCCATCACATCAATCTGGGCACAGCTAGAAGATATCGAGGAAGATTTTGGCGTAAAAACTCAACGTGAGCCCGATTTTGGTTTCGCCTTTGCATCCTTCAAATGGGCCAGCGGTCACTCATTGAGCCATATCCTTAAAGGAAGCGATATGACTGTGGGAGATTTTGTTCGCAATATAAAGCAGCTAATAGATCTGCTAACCCAAATTTCAGGCGCATCCGACAAGTTACGTCCAACCTGTCGTGAGGCAATTAAGAAAATCGACCGCGGTGTGGTCTCGTATATGCTGGGTGAACTATGACCTTAATGCTTTTGGATAGCGCCTCGCTCTGGTATCGCGCATATTACGGAATGCCGGACACCTTGCTCTCGCCTTCGGGAATGCCAGTCAATGCTATCCGTGGCTATCTTGATATGACTGCGCGCCTGGTCTCTATGTATTCACCCAACCGTATAGTTGCCTGTATTGAAGGAGATTGGCGTCCCACTTGGCGCGTGGAGCTCTTTCCTGATTACAAAGCCAATCGCTTGGAGGAGGGGAGTGAGGTTGAGGAAGAACCTGAAACCCTCACCGCGCAGATACCTATCCTTTTAGATCTAATAGATGCCTTTGGAATTCCGATGGTCGGCGTTGATGATTACGAAGCCGACGATGTGATGGCCACATTTGCAGTGCGCGAGAAAGGTCCAATCCGCGTCGTGACGGGAGATCGTGATCTCTTTCAAATGGTCGATGATAAGAAAGATGTAAAAGTTGTTTATCTGGCCAGAGGTATTTCTCAACACGACTTAGTAGATAGTAAATGGGTTGCTGCGAAGTACGGAATCCCTGGCGATCGTTACGCGCTCTTTGCCATGTTCCGCGGCGATCCTTCCGATGGTTTGCCTGGAGTCAAAGGCATTGGCGAGAAAGGTGCTGCGCTGATCGCAAATCACTTTGCCACTGTCGATGAAGCACTCGCTGGTGCGATTGCTGGAGATGAGCAACTTCCGCCGGCGCTAGCAAAGAAGATAATCGCTGGAGCCGATTACCTCAAGATTGCTCCCACCTTGGTTCACTGTGCAAGAGATGTAGCAATCCCACAGATGAGTATTGAGATGCCTAAGAGGCCTGCCGATCTCTCGCAGATTTATCAAATAAAAGAAGAGTATGGGCTTGGCGCAAGCGTAGATCGCTTGATCTCCGCCTTAGGTTGGTAACAAGTAAGTGCTGTATCAACTAATTGCAGCTCTATTGTATGCGGCAAGTTTCAAACCGCTCGGAATCTGGTTAGCTGCACCAGTCGCTGTCGCTTTCCAACTTTATGCGCTCCGAAAGGCCAAGCATCCAGAGGTTCAAGCGTTCTTCTTTGCCTTTCTCTCTTCGCTCGTCATTCTTTCGTGGAGTCGAGTATTTGTCGGAGTAACTCCATGGCTCTTCCTTGCACTATTGCAAGGTTTACTTGCAGTTCCATTAGGTATTACCGTTCGCTTCACAAAGAACTTACCTACTCTCATTTTCGTCATTCTGCTGCTTGAAGAAATTAGAGCTCGTTTTCCTTTCGGAGGATTTTCGTGGACGAGAATCGCGTTCAGCCAAATCGAATCACCTTTGTCACCTCTTGTCGCTATCTTCGGAATGGCAGGGCTATCTGCACTTACTCTTCTGATTTCTTTTGCATTTCTTAAGCAGAGTTACAAAATTCTTGCCCTTCTCGTTCTCTTCGCACTTGTCGCGCCATTTACGTTAAACGACGAGAAGGGGGGTCAGAGCATTCAGGTCATGGCGGTGCAGGGAGGCGTTCCCGAGAGGGGGCTTGAATTCAACGCACGCGCACAAGCAGTGCTCGACAACCATATCGCGCAGACGCGTAAATCATTTTCAAGCAATGATGAAGTGATTATCTGGCCCGAGAATTCAATAGATATCGACCCCATCGCAAATGATGATGTTGCTGAGAAAATTATGCGACTCACAGCAGAGCTTGATCGTCCACTTCTTGCAGGTGCAATTCTCGATAGTCCTCAGCATGTAAATGCAACCATTCTTTTCAATAAGCAAGGCTCACCAACCAGCATTTACCTTAAGCGCTATCTGACTCCATTTGGCGAGTACATTCCGCTTCGAAGGATTGCGGCAAAAGTTTCCTCCCATGTAAATCGTGTGGAAGATTTCTCTCCGGGAAATGATTTGATCCTGCATCGAGTTTCAAGGGCCGTCATTGGCTCAGTTATTTGCTATGAACTTCTTAATGATGGATTGATTCGTGAAGCAGCCAGTAAATCAAACTTTCTCTCAGTTCATACCAATAGCGCCACTTTCTCCGGAAGTAACGAGGGGGAGCAGCAACTAGCAATTACCCGCTTACGTGCAATCGAATCAGGTCGTAGCGTTGTCAGTATTTCAACTACCGGTCCTTCTGCCATCATTGATCGCAGGGGAGAGGTGCTCTCAAAACTCGCTGATGGAGAAGTCGGATCTCTATCGACCGCGATTGAATTGCATGATGGCCGCACAATTGCTCACCGACTTGGGGGTTTTTCAACTCTCTTTGTATTACTGTTTCTTCTTGGATGGGCGTTGATATCAAGAAGAAGGGGTTTGAATTGAAGTGAAGCCAATTATTTTGATTCCGACCTATAACGAGTCCATTGCAATTGTTGAGCTACTGAACTCTCTCGCAGCTTTACATAATCAGCGCAAATTCGATGTTCTCATTCTCGATGACAATTCGCCTGATGGCACTGCAGATATTGTCGATAAATTAGATCTTGATTGGGTCTCTGTTCTGCGCCGACCAGGAAAGGCAGGTTTGGGCGCTGCATATCGCGCTGGATTCGCCGAAGTAATTGCACAAGATAAGTACACTCATGTAATCACCATGGATGCAGATGGATCGCACAGAGTTGAGGATTTGCCGGCGATGATGGATGCACCCCATAGCTCAGAGCTATCAATCACCTTGGGTACGCGATGGATTAAAGGGGGATCGGTCGTCAATTGGCCATTAAGTCGACAATTGCTTTCTCGGGCCGGAACGGCATATGCGCGACTCGCCCTTCGTATTCCGTTGCATGACCTCACTGGGGGTTTTCGTATCTATTCAGTTGCATTACTTAGAAAATTGAATCTTCATCAAATGACGGCTACTGGATATTGTTTTCAAATTGAGATGGCAATGGCCAGTGATCTCGCAGGTGCTTCTCAGCGCGAAGTTCCAATTACCTTTGTGGAGCGCGTGAACGGCGTATCAAAGATGAGCAAGGCGATTGTCTTTGAAGCTCTCTGGCAGACAACGCTCTGGGGCCTGGCTCGCACCCTTAGACGTAATGCCGATAAGTTACATTATGTAAAGTCAGAGTAATCCGACCCACCCCCGAGGGGCTTCAACCAACCTTCTTTGCTATCGATAATCGTCGAGCGGTGTGCATGAGCAGACGAGATTGCGATCGCCATGTGCGCCATCGATACGACCAACTGGTGGCCAATATTTCATCCGTGCACCAATGATTTCACCCGCGACAAAGCCGTCAAGCGGCTTTGGATAGCCGCCCTTCTCTCGGGGGTATGCCCTATCCCAAAGGCTCCCAGTGACCGAGAGAGCGGTATGTGGGGCGTTTCGTAGAGCGCTGGCCTCGATGGAGATAGCGCCGGAGATAACCTCTTCAATCTCAGCTCGGATTGAAATCATGGCATCGATAAAGCGGTGAATCTCGGCGATATCTTCGGACTCCGTCGGCTCAATCATGAGAGTTCCAGCCACTGGGAAGGACATCGTCGGAGCATGGAAACCGTAATCCATCAAACGCTTGGCAATATCGTCAACCGAAACCCCAGACTCTTTTGTAAGACCTCGGATATCAAGGATGCACTCATGGGCCACTCGGCCATTGGCTCCTGTGTAGAGCACAGGGTAGGAAGAGCTCAAACGAGCTGCCATGTAATTTGCAGAAAGGATCGCTACCTGAGTCGCATGTGTGAGCCCTGCTCCCCCTAGCAATCTGATGTATGCCCAGGAGATCGGCAAAATACTGGCTGAACCGTAAGGAGCCGCTGAGATTGGACCAGGCCCCGTTGCAGGACCTGCTAACTCATCGAGCGGATGGTTTGGCAAGAAAGGCGCTAAGTGGGCGCGGGTAATCACTGGGCCAACACCAGGTCCTCCTCCACCGTGTGGAATTGCGAAGGTCTTATGGAGATTAAGGTGCGAAACATCAGCGCCAAATTTTCCGGGTTGAGCAACTCCAACGAGAGCATTGAGGTTGGCGCCATCAACGTATACCTGTCCCCCAGCCTCATGAACAAGTGCACAGACTTCACTGACTGCAGTTTCAAAAACGCCATGAGTAGATGGATAGGTAATCATCAGCGCAGCAAGTGCACCAGCATGCTCAGCAATCTTTGCCTTGATGTCATCGACAGAAACATTTCCGTTTTCATCGCATTCCACAACGACAACTCTCATTCCTGCCATTACCGCAGAAGCTGCATTGGTTCCATGCGCACTCGAAGGGATAAGACAAATGTTGCGAGACTGGTCTCCCCGTGAATCGTGGTAGTTACGGATCGCGAGCAATCCCGCGAACTCTCCCTGGCTTCCAGCATTAGGTTGTAGAGAAACAGCGTCGTAACCGGTAATTGCTACTAGCCAATCAGAGAGTTGCTGAATGAGTTTGCGAGAGCCAATGCTCTGATCAATCGGGGCAAATGGATGCAACGATGCGAATTCAGGCCAAGTAACAGCCTCCATCTCGGTAACAGAGTTAAGTTTCATTGTGCATGAGCCCAGCGGAATCATCGTGCGATCAAGCGCCAAGTCACGATCAGCTAAATTGCGCAGATAGCGCATCATTCCGGTTTCGCTATGGTTGGTATTAAAGACCGGATGTGTTAAATATTTGCTGGTGCGAAGGAAAGCGACAGGAATCTCACCCGTGCCCTTCTCTTCAAGAGCGAGAATAGAGAGCACCTGGTTGAAGATTTCTTCCGTAGTCTCTTCATCAAAAGAGATTCGAACTTCGCTCTCTGACACCTTGCGGAAATTGAAGCCTCGAGCAACAGCCTCGCTATGAATCTTCGCGGCATCCTTGACATCGATGGTAACGGTATCGAATACAACTTCATTGCGGGAACCTGCTGCAATCTTGAGGCGGTATGCGAAATCATTTACACGTAGAGCGATTGATTTAAGACCGGATGGTCCATGCCACATCGCGTAGAAGGCGCTCATATTCGCCAACAGAACTTGAGCAGTACAGATATTAGAAGTCGCCTTGTCACGACGAATATGTTGTTCACGAGTTTGAAGCGCAAGACGGAAAGCTGGCTTTCCGGTCGCATCAATACTTTGTCCCACTAGGCGTCCTGGCATTGAACGCTCTAATCCATTACGCACTGCTAAGAAACCTGCATGCGGACCACCGAAGCCCATCGGCACACCAAATCGTTGTGAAGTTCCTACTGCGATATCCGCACCCCACTCCCCTGGCGCCTTCAATAGCGTCAGTGCAAGAAGATCGGTTGCTGCTATAACGAGTGCACCTTGCGCATGTGCGTAATCAGCAAAAGCGGAGTAATCAACAACCTCACCAGTTGTATCTGGATACTGAAGAAGAGCGCCAAAGAATTCACCGGCATAACCGTCGCGAGCAACATGGCCGGCATCAATCTCGACAACCTTGATTCCAAGTGGTTTGGCGCGAGTAATCACGACAGCCTTAGTCTGAGGATGGAGATGTTCTTCAATCAAGAAAACAGCCTCATCGCTCATCTTTGAGGCACGGCGAGCAAGCGTCATCGCCTCTGCCGCAGCAGTTGATTCATCGAGCATGGAAGCGTTTGAGATATCTAAAGCGGTAAGTTCGCAGACCATTGTCTGAAATGCAAAGAGCGCCTCTAGTCGACCCTGCGAGATCTCTGGCTGATAGGGCGTATACGCGGTATACCAAGCAGGATTTTCTAGCACGTTGCGCTTGATGACTGGTGGCACAATCGTTCCGTAGTAACCGGTTCCAATGAGGGAACGGAAAACTTTATTCTCGGCGGCAATCGCTCGGAGTTCGCTAATAACTTCTACTTCACTCTTGCCATCGCCTAATGCGGATTCAATGACACCATTGATTGCAATATTGCTAGGAACCACATCTGCGATAAATGAAGCGAGATCTTTATATCCAAGGGCGTGAAGCATCAGCTCTTCATCGGCATGAGTTGGCCCGATATGACGATCTTCGAATGAACGATCCACAGAATCCCCTTAGTGAAAGAGAGCGGCGCGCTCTCAACTATGGGGAAATATATTGCGTATTAGCTCTTTAGGCGCCTTTAGCCTTGCGACGGAGCGAAAGTTCATCGTTACCTTCGCCACCTACCTGCTCGCCATTAAACTCTCCAGCCAAGGTTGAGAGAGAGCCCTCTACTTCGTGCCAGACTTTTCCGACTGCGATGCCAAAAACTCCTTGGCCACCAGCGAGGAGATCGACAATCTCATCCGCACTTGCGCACTCATAAATTGAAGAGCCATCTGACATCAAAGTAATGCGCTCAAGTTCAACCACACCCCGATTGCGGAGGTGATCGACAGCGGTACGAATGTTTTGTAGAGAGACGCCAGCATCGAGGAGGCGCTTTACAATCTTAAGAACCAAAATGTCGCGAAACCCATAGAGACGTGCAGATCCAGATCCATGTGCCGTGCGAATAGATGGCTCCACCAATCCAGTGCGAGCCCAATAATCGAGTTGGCGGTATGTAATTCCGGCAGCTGCACATGCGGTTGCGCCGCGGTAGCCAATCTGAAGTTCTTGCTCGGTCACGAGAGGGGGCTCGCTTTCATTATGGGGTTGCGAGAAGGCTACAGTCTCGGTTGAGGGTTTCACTGTTCCGACACGCCCGTAACCTCTACTTGAGGTTGAGGGTTCTGAGCTCGTTAGGCGAAATCCTCTGGGTTAATCTGATCGAGAAATTCACGAAATGCCTCGACTTCTTGCTCGCTCTCCCCTGCTCCAGGCTCAGGTATCTCAATGCCAGCGCTGGCGAGGAGCTCTTGGTTGACCAGGATATTGGTCTTTGTCCGTAACGCGATCGCTATAGCGTCTGAAGGTCTGAGTGAGAGTGGCGCAAGGTCTCCACCGGCATTGCGCATTAAGAGTTCAGCATAGAAAATTCCATCGCGCATCTCAGTGATGTGAATGGCCGTCAAAGATGTGCCCGTGGCAGCGAGTAGATCAACAATCAGGTCGTGGGTAAGCGGGCGTTGCGCCTTGAGTTCTTGTTGCGCAAATGCGATTGCTGTCGCCTCTACCGAACCAACCCAAATTGGAAGGAAGGTTCTTCCCTCTCGTTCCTTCAGCAACACAATAGGTTGATTGGAAGGCATCTCAATTCGGACGCCGACGACTTCAACCAGAGTGAACATTAGCGTGGGCGGTTGAGACCGCTACGAACGAGCGATGCGTGAAGTCGAACTGAGAGCGCAGCAATTTCTTTCTGTACTTCCTCAGCGCGAGCCTTCGCTTCTGTTGATTTCTGTCGCGTGAATGGTGTGATGACTTGTTCAATTAAACCAATCTCTCGATCGGCTGCTGTCTTAAAGGAACGGAGGTGGCGCGCTTCGATTCCAAATGCAGCCATTTCAGCAACTGCCTTTGCGACAGAGAGCGCATCGGCATCGTAATGACGCCCGCGCAAGGTGATAAGACCGAAGGATTCAAGCTCTACGAGCTGATCTTCGCTGACGCCAGATGCATTGAGAAGCTCTTCGCGAGAGAGGCGCATCTCAGACTGTTCGCCGAAGGTTGATGGTGCAATTTCGCCATCAACGGTTGCTAAACCAAGGCTAGGGCGCGGAACGGCAACACCCTGTGGAGTTGGCGTGAGCCCACGATCAAGGGCATCAAGATTCTCTTTGATCACTCGAAGAGGCAGATACTGGTCGCGTTGCGCCAAGAGCACATAGCGGAGTCGCTCAAGATCATTGCTGGTGAATTTACGATAACCAGATGGTGTTCGCTGAGGCTCGATCAATCCTTCTGATTCAAGAAAGCGAATCTTGGAAATCGTGATGTCAGGGAAATCCCCACGCAATTTTGAAAGTACTTCACCGATGCTTAAATAGGCACGTGCTGGAACGCTCACTTACTTCTCCCCTGATGTTGATTTACTGCTGATAAAAAGCATATGGAATTTTCCAATTTGAATCTCATCTCCAGATGCTAGGTGATGAGAAGCCTTCTGTTGATTGTTGATATATGACCCATTGAGACTTCCGGAATCAGTAAAGGTATAACCTGTACCAGTTCGCGAGATCGTTGCATGAATTCGTGAGACCGTTACATCATCGAGGAAGATGTCGCTCACCGGTGCGCGACCGATAGTTGCACCCTCTGCGGTAACTAGGAATCGTGCCCCGCGAGATGGCCCACGGTGAATAACGATCATCGCTTGTTCATCTGAACCGTTGATGATCTGGCTGAGAATCTCTCGTTCCTCAGCCGTTGATTCAGCGAATAGGCCTTCAATCGCAGAGCTAGGGGAAGAATCTGCTACTGAACGAAGACCGAGGTGAAGAGTGGTAGTGAGTTCGTGGTTCGGATGTAACTCTTCCATCAAGCACTCCCCTCTCCTGACTCACCTTCAACTTGAGGCTGACAGTAGAGAGTTAATAAAAAAATATCAAGCGGGAGATTAGCCAGTAATTGCGCTGTACTCGGCTGCGCTCAACAGGTGTGCCGGTTCGCCACTTACTGAGATTTCTGCCAACCAACCAGCGCCATATGGGTCAGAGTTGACAAGTTCTGGAGTATTTGCAAGTGCATCATTGACGGCTACGACAGTGCCGGTCACTGGAGAGAAGATCTCAGATACTGACTTTGTAGATTCCACTTCCCCGCATACCTTGTCAGCGATGACTGAATCTCCAACTTTTGGCATCTGCACATAGACAATGTCACCGAGCGCTCCTTGCGCAAAATCAGTGATACCCATGCGAATTGTTCCTGCTGTTGCTGTACTTGCAACCCACTCATGCTCTTTTGTGTATTGAAGCTCTGCAGGAATCTGTGACATGGCGTCCTCTTCTATCT